>ENA-OPRK01000976-OPRK01000976.1-human-gut-metagenome-genome-assembly--contig:-NODE-976-length-12155-cov-1.730909_pt1 | contig 12155 bp, 9 predicted proteins | sample MGYA00241793_ERZ501877 | MGnify/ENA primary metagenome ERZ501877 (study PRJEB25962, sample SAMEA1966253) | human gut metagenome | biome: human gut; feature: human-associated habitat; material: faeces... | reverse complement strand
CTGGTTGTACACGGTGGAGATAAGCGATGTCAGTCCCGAATGGGCGAACGTCGAATCGCCGATGACGGCGACGACCGGACGATGCTTCGTGCCTTCCATCGCAAGCTCGAACCCGTGCGACATGGAAACCGATGCTCCCATGCACAGGCTCGTATCCATCGCGGAAAGCGGCGCGAGGGCCCCGAGCGTGTAGCAGCCGATGTCGCCCGTGACGATGGCACGCATGCGGTGCGGAAGACCGGACGATGGGGGCAGCCGGGGCACAGCGCCGGAGGACGTCCGGGTATCCCCTCGGGCGCATCGATGTGCGCCGGCACCTCGGCGCCGAATGCGACGCGGATATCGCCCGGCGTGAGCTCGCCGGCACGCGGAAGCGGGCGCTTCGGCGCAGACGGCACGATGCCTGCGGCCTTGACCGCATCGGAGAGATAGGCGGATGCCTCTTCGATGACGTAGACGTCGTCGACCGAGGCGGCGAACTCATGCAGGAGCTTTTCAGGAAGCGGCCAGGAAAGCCCGAGCTTCAGAACGGACGCGTCGGGCAATGCTTCGCGCACGTGCTGATAGGTGGCGCCGGCGCAGACGATGCCGATTCGAGCATCACGTTTCTCCACGACGTTGTACGGGCATTCGTCCGCCCAGGCCCGCAGCGCTTCGTCCCGTTCGATCAGATTCACGCGGCGCGGCCGCGCGAACGCGGGCATCATGACCCACTTCGACTCGTCCTTCGCATACGGTTTCTTCTCGACGTCTGTGCGGGGACCGACGTCGGTCGGACACTTCGCATGGGAGATGCGCACCGTCGAGCGGATAAAGAAGGGCACGTCGAACCGTTCGGACAGATCGTACGCATCGCGCGTGAAGGCGCGCGCCTCGGCGCTATCCGACGGCTCGAGCAGAGGAATGTGCGCAGCCATCGCGTAGTAGCGCGAATCCTGCTCGTCTTGGGACGAATGCATGCCGGGATCGTCGGCCGCCAGGACGACGAGGCCGCCGCCGACGCCCGTGTAGGCCGCCGTGAACAGAGGATCGGCCGCGACGTTGACGCCGACGTGCTTCATCGTGACCAAGACGCGTGCGCCCGCGGCGGATGCGCCGACGCCGACCTCGACGGCGACCTTCTCGTTCGTGGCCCATTCGGCGTAGACGCCGGGCATCTGCGCGAAAACCTCCATCGTTTCCGTGGAGGGCGTGCCCGGATACGCGACGCCGATGTGCGCGCCGGCCTCCCATGCGCCGCGGGCTATCGCTTCGTTGCCGGAAAGCAGTTCCATGATTCGGTTCCCCCTTGCAAGCACCTTGAGCTAGCGCGTCGGATCCATCGGGGAGAACGCCAGGCTGAACGTGCCGATCTGGATGACGTCGCCGTCGTACAGGCGCGTCTCGCGAACGTTTCGGTTATTGACCCAGAGTCCGTTGAAGGAATCGAGGTCGACGATATGGAACACGCCGTTCACACGCCTGATCTCGGCATGGGAGCGGGATACCGTCATATCGTTGAGGAAGATGTCGCATTGCGGGCTGCGGCCGATGGTGATGACGTCGGCCGCGAGACGGAAGACGTTGCCGACCTGAGGGCCGCGCACGATGCGCAGCCTGGCTTCGTCGAAGATGGGAGAAGAGGCCGACGCCTGGGCATCGGAAGCGATGGGCTTGAAGGCCTGCGTCTTGCCGAGAAGCTTGAATCCGCAGGTCGGACACGCATTCGCCCCTTCGGGCAGAGGCGCCATGCATACGGGGCAGGTTGAGGCCATGAGACTTCCTTTCCTTACAGCCTGAAAGGGTTATCTATCCATGATAGGGGTCGGAACGTTATAGCATGCCGACGCAGCGACGGACGGCTGTCCCTGCAGGTCTGCGACCAGTCGCGCGAACCAGATGCCGAAGCCCTCGAAGATGTTCGGGGCGGCGACGTCCTCGGCGGCGATGAGGTCGACGGATGCGATGCGCTCGGAGCCTTGGAAGAAGTCTATCGCGCCGACCTTGTCGCCCGACTTCACGGCTCCCGACGGTTCGTCGTACGACACGTCTTGGGTGATGGTGCCCGACGCCGCGAAGATGCGCGTGAGCGCATCGGGATCGGCGACGGTGGCGCGCACGGTCTTATCGGGCCAGGCGGTGCAGGCGACCTCTGCGATGACAGGGACGTTTGCGCCCGAACGATCGAGCGCATACGGCGAATTGATCAGATCGACGTCCTGGATATTGTCGAAGGCCCAGTCGAGCAGCGATGTGGTGGCGTCGAATCGGCCTTCTTCGGTCGAACTGCCGAGCACGACGGTGTAGATGCTGTCTTCCGTGCGTTCGCAGGCGCCGGCGAAGCAGTTGAGGGCGACGTCGCCCGTGCCGGTCTTCACGCCGACCATGCCGTCGTAGACGCCGAGGAGCTCGTCGGTCGAGATGAGCGTGATCGCGCGCTGGGTCCCGTCTTTCTGCGTGACGGTGACGGTGACGTCTCCCCCGCCGACGATCGAGCGGAACGTGTCGTTCTGCATGGCATACGCGGTCATCTTCGCGACGTCGTGCGCGGTCGAATGCGCATCGCTCTCGTAGCCGTCGGAATCGAGCCCATGAGGATTCGTGAACAGGGTGTCGGTGCAGCCGATCTCCGCCGCCCTGGCGTTCATCGCATCGACGAAGGCCCCTTCAGGATCGGGCTGGGCATCGGTCACGAGACGCGCGCCCACGGTTTCGGCGATGGCGACGGCCGCGTCGTTTCCCGAGGGGACGAGCAGGCCTTGAAGCGCCGTCTTGAGCGACATCGTGTCGCCGGGCCGCAGCTGGGCGGACGAACCGATCGTCGTGCCCGCCTTGTCGCTCACGGTGATCGTGTCGGTAAGCGATGCGTTGTCGAGCGCGACGATCGCGGTCATGATCTTGGTGATGGATGCGATCTTGTATTCGGAATCGGCGTTGCGCGCGAAGAGCTCGCGCCCGTCGTAGGTGACGGCAAGGGCCGCCTCGGCATCGATGTCGGGGGAATTGTCGATGGAAAGCCCCCGGCTCGCTTCGGTGGAGCCGAGGACGAGGTCGGTCGACGGGCGCACATCGGCCCAGGCAGGAGATGCGATGCCGATCGCAAGAACGAAGGCGGCGACGATGCTAAGCACGCAACGGCGCATCGATGGGCCGCTGCTGAACGAACGCGCGATCATAGCGAACCCCCGGCCGAAGGTCCTTCGGGGCGATCCTGCGCGTCGGGCTTGGGACCGAACACGGCATTGGCGATGCGCTCGGACCCTGTGCCGACGGAGGCCTTCTCCGTATGGCGGATGATCCCGACCCCGGCGCAGATGTAGTACACGGACGAGATGAGCGATACGGCAAGGCCCGCATACACGAACCAGATACCCCACGAGGATACCTGGCCGTTCAATCCCGGAAGCCAAGAGGCATCCACAAGATGGATGCCTGCGACCTGCGGAATGTTCAGCATCAGGCCTGCGAAGCCGATATAGAGGAGCGTGGTCGCGACCTTGCCGAGCATGATGACGTCGACATGTCGGCCGTAGTGATAGACGAGATGCGCGTCGCCGGCAACCAGAACGAGATCGCGGACCACGACGAGCACGATGATCCACACAGGAAGCCGTCCGAGGATAAGCAGGCAGATGACGCCCGTCACGAGCAGCATGCGATCGACGAAGGGATCGAGAAGCTTGCCGAGCCTGGACACCGCATTCGTCCTGCGGGCGATGTATCCGTCAAGGAAATCGCTCGAAGCGGCGAAGGCGTAGATGAAGGTGGCGACGACGCCATGCCCGCAGAAGAGCACGGCTACGAAAACCGGAATCAAGCAGAGACGGATGCACGATATGACATTCGGAACCGTAAGAACGCGATTCGAAATCTTTTGTTCCTGAGCAGGCATCAGGCTCCCTTACAGGTATCGGGCGAGAAGGCATGCAGCGCATGCAACCTGTGATTCTATCAGGTAAATGAAGGGAAGCCGTGCGATGCGCGGATTAACACCGTCTGGTTACATACGCGAGGAGCCGGCACGCGGCCGGCTCCTCGCACGAAACATAAGACGACGACGGGCCTATTTTCCGCCCTCTCCTTCAGCCTCCTTGGCCTTCTCGGCTTCACGTGCGGCCTTCGCGGCGAGGGCGGCGGCGACGCGCTCCTTCTTCTTGCGTTCGCGTTCGGCCTTCTCCTCGGGAGATTCGACCTCGACCGCCACAGGATGCAGGAATTTCTGCTGCGCGGCCTCGAGGCGGGCGGTATGCATGTCAAGCGCGTCGTGCGGACAGGCGCGCACGCATTCTCCGCAGATGACGCAGCTGAACCAGTTGATGGTCCACGATGCGCCCTTCTTGTCCACGACAATCGAATCCGTCGGGCAGACGCGCTGGCAGATCGAGCACAGCACGCATTTCTGCGGTTCGACGTCCACGTGCCCGCGCATCGCGGCGTAAGGTTCGGGGGATTCGAGGGGGTACATGATGGTCTCGGGCTTCTTGAACAGCGACCGGATCGTCATCTTCCCCAGCTTGAAGTTCGGCATAATGCGTCCCTACCTTTCCGAGCAGCTGATGCAGGGGTCGATCGTGAGGATGATGTTCGGGACATCGGCTAAGTCGGAGCCCTCGAGCGCCTTCACCATGCCGGCGAGGTTCTGCGTGGTGGGAGTCCGCATGCGCATGCGGTCGAGGTTCTTGGAGCCGTTGCCGCGCGCATAATAGAAGCACTCGCCGCGCGGCTGCTCGAGCAGGTTGACCGCTTCGACCCCGTCGCCCGGGCGAAGCTTCGTGCGCTCGCCGATGCCGTCGTGGGGAATCTTCGCGATGAGCTCTTCGATGATGTCGATGGATTGCAGGACCTCGAGACCGCGCACCTTGACGCGCGCGTAGCAGTCGCCCTGATCGTCCAGGATGGGCTGGAAGTCCTCAAGGTCGCCGTACGCCCCGTTGCCGAGCATGCGCGCATCGTAGGCGATGTTGGAAGCGCGACCGAACGGACCGACCATCGAGGTGGCCGCCGCGTCGTCGCGCGACAGATGCCCGATGCCCACGAGACGGCTCTTGACCGACGAATCTTTGAGGAAGGTGTTCAGAACCTCGCGATATTCGTCCTTGATGCCTTCGAGGCGCGTGATGATGGTCGAGAGAACCGTGCCGTCGATGTCGCTGTTCACACCGCCGACATTGACGTAGGACAGGATCACGCGGCCGCCGGTGGTCTCTTGGAAGATGTCGAGCACGCGCTCGCGCAGACGCCACGTATGCATGAAGAGGCTCTCGAAGCCGAACGCGTCGGCGGCAAGGCCCATCCAGAGCAGGTGGGAATGCATGCGGGACAGCTCGTGCATGATAACGCGCAGGTATTCTGCCCGCTTGGGGATCTCAAGCCCCATCGCCTTCTCGACCGTCTCCACGTAGCCGAGCGAATGGCCGAAGCTGCAGATGCCGCAGATGCGTTCGGCCACGTAGACGAACTTATGGATGTCGTGGGAATCCACGAGCTTCTCAAGCCCGCGATGGATGAACCCGATCTGCGGAATCGCCTCGATGACATGTTCGTCCTCGACGACAAGGTCGAGATGAAGGGGTTCGGGCAGCACCGGATGCTGCGGACCGAACGGGATGACCGTCGCCTTTCCCATCGTTACTCACCGTCCTTCGCGGACTCACGTGCGACGCGCGCCTCGAATGCCGCGCGCACCTTGGCGGCCTTCTCGGGATCCATGCCGACGACGCGGGCCTCCATGGCTGCGCGCTGCTCTTCAACGGTCTTCTTGGGCGCAGGCGCCGCAGGTACGCCCTTCGAAGCGTCCGATGCTGTCTGCGTCTTCGGCTCCTCCTTGGCCTTCGCGGCCCGCGCCGCTTTCGCGGCGGCGAGTTTCGCGGCCTTGTCGCGCGCCGCTTTCTGCGCAGGCGACAGCACGGTCATAGGCTTGTCGACGGCGACGTCGTAGAATGCGCCGGCGAAATCGATCACGATGCCTTCGACGTTCAACCCGAAAAGGTCGTGCGCCTCGTTTTCGTTCGCGAACGCGGCCATGAACAGGTCTGATATGGAAGGAACCGCCTGCGTCTCGGAATCGACCGAGCGCAGGGCGTAGTTCTCGACCGCGCCGTCCTTCATGAAGGTGTAGATGACGTCGATGCCGGGATCGGCCATGCGGCAGAGCATCTGCACGAAGCGGAACCCTTCGTCATGCTTCTCCTGCGCGACCGCATGCAGCCGATCGACGGGGATATCGACGAACGTCGAATCGAATGCCATCTTCTAGGCTCCTTTCCTCGCCGAGGCGAGCTCGGCGGCCTTCTGCTCGAGCACCGCCACGCCGCGTACGACGCCGTCGATGATGTTCTCGGGGCTCGCCGCGCAGCCGGGGACGTAGACGTCGACCGGAATGGCCTGATCAACGCCGCCGATCACGTTGTAGCAATCATGGAAGATGCCGCCCGAGCAGGCGCAGATGCCCACCGCGACGACCACCTTGGGGTCGACCATCTGGTCGTAGATCTCTTGGATGACCTTGATGTTGCGCTCGTTGACGGAGCCGGTCACCAGGAAGATGTCGGCATGCTTGGGGTTGCCGGTGTTGATGACGCCGAAGCGTTCGGCGTCGTAGAGCGGCGTCAAGGACGCGAGCACTTCGATGTCGCAGCCGTTGCAGCTGCTCGCGTCGTAGTGGATGACCCAGGGCGATTTGGATACGTAGCTCATATCAGACTCCCTAGAAGACGATGAAGGCGCACAGCGCGGCGATGTTGCCGATGCCGAGCACGCCGCCGACGATCCACGCCCATTTGAGCATGGCCTGCCATTTCACGCGTGCGAAATTGTTGTCTATGAAGATCTCGAGCAGCCAGGCGGCAAGCGCGACCGCGACGGCGAGAACATAGGAGACGGGATTGCCCCACACGAAGAACATGCCGACCCATCCGAGGAAGAGCACGCTTTCGCACCAGTGCATGACCTCGACCTTCGCGAGCGTGCGCCCGCTCATCTCGGTGGTGATGCCCTTGACGATCTCCTGGTGCCCATGATGCGAATAGGACAGGTCGAAGGGCGACTTGCGCAGCTTGATGGTGAGCACGAACATCAGCGCGAGGAATACGGGGATGCAGACGACGATCAACGGACGGCTGTAGAGCGCGACGCCCGCGACATCGAAGGTGCCGATCGCGAGGAACATGCAGACCGCCATGAAAAGGATGACCGGCTCATAAGCCATGACCTGCACCGTTTCGCGATCGGCGCCGATTTCCGCATAGGGAGAGCGCGTGGAATACGCGGCCAGGATGAAGAAGAGCGCCGACAGCGTGATCAGAAACGCGCACATCAGGAAGTTCCCGCCGCCGAAGAACGCGCCCCCGGAAAGCAATGCGAAAATAAGCGCGCAGGTGACATAGACGTCTTCCACGGAATTGACCGCGACGTCGTCTTTCATGAGCAGCTTGCGCACGTCGTAGTAAGGCTGCAGCAGCGGCGGGCCGACGCGGCCCTGCATGCGCGCGGTGACGATGCGGTCGGCTCCCGCGAGAAGGCAGCCGACGACAGGACCGAGAACGGCGAAGGCGACAGTGCCGATCAAGGTTCGCAGCAGGTCGTCGCCGACCGTGCCGACCGAGGCGTACATCGGAAGCGCGATGGCCGTCTCGAAGGAAGCCACGGAAAACGCCGCCGAAGCCGCAAGCCCGACCACGACCGCGATTGCGGAGATGACGGTGGCCGGCTTGTCGAGGATGCGCTCGCCGAAGATGTCTTCGAGATACCAATTGCGTGCGGTCGCCTGACGAGGCTTGGACATGGAGTCGCGGAACGTGCGCGCCGACTTGTCGATCGTGACGCCGCCCAGATAGATCGGAACGATGCGCTTGCGGGCATGTCCGAGCGCGCCGAACATCACGGCGACGATGAAGGCCGACGAGACGCTCGTGATGAGCATGTTGTCGGCGCCGATCACGTCGCCTGCCATCGCATAGGTGGAAGCGAGATACGGCTCGACGAAGCCGGCGGACAGCAGCGGCATGAACACGGCGCACCCGACGGTGAGCACGGCCATGAGGCCGATGGTCGCCCATTCGCTCCGATGGATCTTCATCTCCTGGTTTTCCGCATGCGCGGCGACGCCGGAAAGCTTCCCGATGAACTTGGCCCAGAACATGAACGTGGCGGCAGAGCCGAACGCGAGCATGCCGAGCAGAAGGACCTGGCCGGTCGAGGCGAACGACACGAGCGAGGCCCATTTGGAGATGAGCATGCCGAACGGGGCGATGAACATGCCCATGCAGCCGAGCATCATGTAGCGCGCAAGGCGCGGCATGCGGTCGAACAGGCCGTCCATGGATTCGATGTCGCGGGAGCCGATCTGGTGCTCGGCAGAGCCGACGCAGAGGAACAGCAGGCTCTTCGCCGCGGCATGGAAGATGATCAGGAAGATGGCCGCCCAGACCGCCTCGGGCGTGCCGACGCCGGCGCAGGCCGCGATCAGGCCGAGGTTGCCGATGGTCGAGTACGCGAGCACGCGCTTGGCATTGGATTGCGAGATGGCGAGCAGCGACGACATCAGGAACGTGAAGCCGCCCACGGCGATGACCATGGCCGATGCGGTCGGATAGACGAGGAAGAGAGGCGCGAGCTTGATGAGCAGGAAGACGCCGGCCTTGACCATCGTGGAGGAATGCAGAAGCGCGCTCGTGGGCGTGGGCGCGACCATGGCGCCGAGCAACCAGGTATGGAAGGGCATCTGCGCGGCTTTCGTCATGCCGGCGAACGCGAGCAGCGCCACGGGCAGGGCGAAGAGGGCCGATCCTTGCGCGCCCTGCGCGAGAAAGGCGCTCATGGTGAGCGGAAGCCCTTCGATGCACAGATACGCGATGGCGGCCTGGAATGCGATGCCTCCGAGCATGTTCATGACGATCTGGCGAAACGCATTATCTATCGCTTCTTCGGTCTTCGTGAAGCCGATCAGGAGGAACGAGCACAGCGTGGTGATCTCCCAGGCGGTGTACATCCACGACAGGTTATCGACGAGCACGACGTTGTACATGGCCGAGAGGAACGCGAAGATGACCGCGAAGAACCACGGGCGGCGGTCCTTCTGGTCGGCATGGATGTCTTGGAAATCCTTCATGTAGCCTAGGGAATACACGCAGATGCCCGAGCCGATCACGCCGATGATGAGCACCATGACGACGGCAAGCGCGTCGATATGCATCGCCGTCGAGAACTCGACGCCGTCGGAAAGCGCCGCCTCGATGGCGATGGCGCCGACGATCTGCACGAGCACGAGCGCGGCCGCAAGCGTTCGCTTGTAGCGCACCGCATAGGCCAGAATGAACGCTCCGACCACGAGATCGAGCACGAACCCTATGCCGCCGAGCGCGGACGCGTACGACGCGGGAAGCTCGACCGACACGGACCCCTGAGGCAGGTAGACGGCCGCGAACGCGACGGAAAGCGCGGCGATGATCGCGGCGAACGACGCCGACAGGACCGCACGCGCCTTGTCCTGCCTGATGAAGAGCATGACCAACGCGGCGAAGCAGGGCATGAGGATAAGCGCCGAGATCAGTTCCACGAATGCCTTCTTTCGAATGTCGTGCCGCCGCGAGGCGACGATCGGTCCCCGGCGCGCCGGCGGGGCGCGCAATTCGGAATGGTAGCAACGAAAGAGGACGCGTGACAACGCATGGGCGGATGAGCGGGACCATCCGCGCGGCGATACACCGCTTCGCGCCGACGGTTTTCGACGCTCCCCCTTTCGGTGCGAAATGCAACCGCATCACCTGCAATATACCTGTCGCCGACGTCTGCGTCCGCGAGATGCGACGCGAGCGACAGAGAAAAGCACATGCCGGTCATCATTCCATCCATAGTGGATATGGTGGAAATGTACCTATAGGTTGTGGGGGTCCCGTGATGCGCGGACCCGTGTGTCGCAAGGCGCGGGCGAACGGCAGGTTTTCGGTCGAATCGCCGCGAACGGCATGATTCCGCGATCGAACGGCGCCTGAACCTATTCGAGCGGCGATTTCAGGATGAAATGGCTGCGTCGCGCATCGAGAAGCCCCTCGCGCTGCATCTTTCCGATCTCGCTTGAAAGGGCGCTGCGGTCGACCGAGAGGTAGTCGGCCAGGCGTTGGCGGTCGTACGGAATGTCGAATTCGTTCGATCCGTGCTTCGTGGCTTCGTACGAAAGATACGAGACGAGGCGCGCGCGGATGGTCTTGGGAGTCGAATGCATGATGCGCCGCGAAAGCCCGAGGTTCTTCTGAGCGAAGGTGAGCACGAGATTGCGCGTCACCTGCATCCCCGTCGCATCATCGACGCCGTCCCCCGCCAGAATGCGCGCGACGTCCAGGAACACGATGCGGCAATCATCGTCCGCGACGACGTCGACCATGAGCGGCGTGTCGCGCACGGCGGCGTAGGTCTCGGCGAACACCGATCCGGGCTTGCCGCTTCCGATCAGGTTCGTATTGCCCCATACGTCGGTGCTTTCGATGCGCACGCGCCCTTCGAGCACGATGCCCATGGATTTGACGATGTCGCCCTGACGATAGACGTACGAACCCTTCGCATACGTCTTTTCTCGGGCGGCGGCGGAATGCAGGACCGCGTCGATGGATGCGAGATCCACGTCCTTGAAGACGCTGCAGCTGGAAAGGATGCCGATATCCATGATTCTCCTCCTTACGTCGTCTGCTCGAGGAATGCGGCGATCGCTGCAAGGAGCTGGGCGTCTCCCTCGGCATTGAAATACTTGACGGGCACGACCAGGCGCTTGGCCGCCGCGACGAAACGGCCGCCGTGGCGCCTGAGATCCTTCATCGTTTCGGGCGAAAGCGCGATGGGTTCCACGTTGAGCCTGCCTGCTACCACGTTCACGAGGCGCACGCCGTGCTCGCCGCACCAGGCGCGGATGCGGGCGCGCGTGATCAGGGCGAGGCACTCCTCAGGCATCTCGCCGTGAGCCTCCACGATGGCGGCCGCAAGGTCGTCCACGGCGCCCGGCGTGTCGGCGAACGCCGCGCGTCGGTACAAAAGCACGCGCTCGTCGGTGTCGGGCACATAGTCTTCCGAGATGAACGCGCTACCGGGCACGTTGAGCGTGATGTCGGAAAGCGCTTGCGGCGCCCTGTCGTCCAACGGCCTGCCCTCTCGGGCGTCGTTGAACGCGGTCGCGAGCATCTGGGCGAACAGATCGAAGCCGACGGCGCTCACCGACCCGCTCTGCTCCGCGCCCAGAAGGCTGCCGGCTCCCCGGATCTCGAGGTCGCGCATGGCGACCTGCATGCCGCTCCCGAGGTCGCGATGCTCGTCGATGGCTTGCAGGCGCGCGGTGGCCTCTTCGGTCAACGGAACCTCGCTCGGAAACATGAAATAGGCGTAGGCCTGCAGCGAGCTGCGTCCGACACGTCCTTTGAGCTGGTACATCTGCGCTAGCCCCAAACGCTGCGAATCTTCGATGACAAGCGTGTTGGTATGCGGGTTGTCGATGCCGCTTTCGATGATCGTCGTCGCAACGAGCACGTCTATGGCCCCCGCCGCGAAATCCTCCATGACGGCTTCGAGCTCTTCCTTGCCCATCTTGCCGTGGGCCGCGCCGATGCGCGCCTCGGGAGCCGCGTCCCGCACGCGATCGAGCGCGTCCTCGATCGTCCTCACGCGGTTCGACACGTAGTACACCTGGCCCCCGCGCTGCATCTCGCGCCTGATGGCGTCGGACACGATGTCGGGGTCCCACTCCCCCACGTGCACCTCGACCGGCCGGCGCTCGTCAGGCGGCGTGAGGATCAGGCTCGTATCGCGCACGCCCGACAGGCTCATCTGCAGCGTGCGCGGAATGGGCGTGGCGGAAAGCGTCAGCACATCGATATGCTCGCGCAGGTTCTTGAGCTGCTCCTTATGTCCCACGCCGAAGCGCTGCTCCTCGTCGATGATGACGAGTCCCAGATCACGTGGATTCACGTCGCGCGACAGCAGGCGATGCGTGCCCACGAGCACGTCGACGGTCCCGTCGGCGAACCCAGCAAGCGTTTCCTTCTGCTCGGCAGGCGTTCTGAAGCGCGAGAGCACCTCGACGCTCACGTGGAACGGATCGAAGCGGTCCTTGAACGTGGCGTAGTGCTGCTGCGCGAGGATGGTGGTCGGACAGAGCACCATGACCTGCTTGTCGTCCTGGACGGCTTTGAACG
>ENA-OPRK01000946-OPRK01000946.1-human-gut-metagenome-genome-assembly--contig:-NODE-946-length-12655-cov-2.297222_pt1 | contig 12655 bp, 19 predicted proteins | sample MGYA00241793_ERZ501877 | MGnify/ENA primary metagenome ERZ501877 (study PRJEB25962, sample SAMEA1966253) | human gut metagenome | biome: human gut; feature: human-associated habitat; material: faeces... | reverse complement strand
CTCCGCCTGCTGCTTCAGGATCATAGACTTCTTAGCCATTTCGTTCTCCTCCTTTAGCGGGCGAAGGGAGCGCCGATCAGGGACAGGAGCTCCTTGGCCTCTTCGTCGGTCTTGGCGGTGGTGCAGATGACCACGTCCAGGCCGCGGATCTTATCAATCTTGTCGTACTCGATCTCGGGGAAGATCAGCTGCTCCTTCACGCCCAGGGCATAGTTGCCGCGGCCGTCGAAGGCGTCAGCGGAGATGCCGCGGAAGTCGCGGACGCGGGGCAGGGCCACGTTGAACAGGCGGTCCAGGAACTCCCACATCTTGTTGCCGCGCAGGGTGACCTTCGCACCGATGGGCATGCCCTCACGGAGCTTGAAGTTAGCCACGGACTTCTTGGCCTTGGTGATCACGGCCTTCTGGCCGGTGATGGTGGTCAAATCGGACACCACGGCGTCCAGCACCTTGGCGTTCTCGCGAGCCTCGCTGCAGCCCACGTTGACCACGATCTTCTCCAGGCGGGGGATCTGCATGGTGGACTTATAGCCGAACTTCTGCATCAGAGCAGGAGCGACCTCGTCCTGGTACAGCTTCTTCAGGTTAGGGGTGTTAGCCATTTCGATTCACTCCTCCTCTCTCAGATCTCGGCGCCGCACTTCTTGCAGATGCGGACCTTCTTGTCGCCCTCGACCTTGTGGCCGATGCGGGTGGGCTTGTTGCACTTGGGGCAGACCTTCTGCACCTTGCAGGCGTAGATGGGGGCCTCCTTCTGGAGGATGCCGCCCTGCTCGCCCTGCTTGCGGGGCTTGGTGTGGCGGGAGACCACGTTGACCTTCTCCACGACCACCTTGCCGCTCTTGGGCATGACCTCCAGGACCTTGCCCTGCTTGCCCTTGTCCTTGCCGGACAGGACGACGACCAGGTCGTCCTTCTTGATGCTCATTTTATTCATGCTCATTATCCTCCCTTACAGCACTTCGGGAGCCAGGGACAGGATCTTCATATAATCCTTGTCGCGCAGCTCGCGGGCCACAGGGCCAAAGATACGGGTGCCGCGGGGGTTCTTGTCCTCCTTGATGAGGACGGCGGCGTTGTCGTCGAACCGGACGTAGGAGCCGTCGGGGCGGCGCACGCCGCGGGAAGTACGGACGATGACGGCCTTGACGACCTCGCCCTTCTTCACGGTTCCGCCGGGCTGAGCCTTGCGGACGGAAGCCACGATCACATCCCCGATGTTGCCGAACTTACGGCTGGAGCCGCCCAGCACGCGGATGGTCTTGATTTCCTTGGCGCCGGTGTTATCGGCGACCTTCAGATAGCTTTCTTCCTGAATCATGCCGGCACCTCCTTATTTCGCCTTCTCGATGATCTCAACCACGCGCCAGCGCTTGTCCTTGGACAGGGGACGGGTCTCCATGACACGGACACGGTCGCCGATGCCGCACTGGTTGTTCTCATCGTGAGCCTTCAGCTTATAGGTTCTCTTTACGATCTTCTTGTACAGAGGATGGGCCACGCGGTCGGCGATGGCGACCACGACGGTCTTATCCATCTTGTCCGAAACCACCAGGCCGACTCTGGTCTTACGGGAAGAAGTTCTGTTTTCCATCTTCTATTCCTCCTCTTAGCGGCCGGCGAGCTGCTGCTCGCGGATGATGGTCTTGACCCGGGCGATGTCCTTCTTGACCTCGGCGATGCGCACGGGGTTATCCAGCTGATTGGTAGCGTGCTGAAGGCGCAGGTTAAACAGGTCCTTCTTCAGATCCACCAGCTTGCTCTCCAGCTCGGAGGCAGACATCTTACGAACTTCGTTGGCCTTCATTACGCTTCACCACCCTTCTCGGTCTCTTCACGCTTAACGATCTTGCACTTGACGGGCAGCTTGTGGCTGGCCAGACGCAGAGCCTCGCGGGCGACCTCCTCGGAGACACCGGCGATCTCGAACATGACGCGGCCGGGCTTGACCACGGCCACCCAGTACTCGGGGGAACCCTTACCGGAACCCATTCGGGTCTCAGCGGGCTTCTCAGTGACGGGCTTGTCGGGGAAGATCTTGATCCAGACCTTACCGCCACGCTTGGTGTAGCGGGTCATGGCGATACGGGCGGCCTCGATCTGGTTGCTGGTGATCCAGCAGGGCTCGGTGGCCTGCAGGCCGAAATCACCGTAGGTCACGGTGTTACCGCGCATAGCCTTGCCCTTCAGGCGGCCGCGGTGCACGCGGCGGTATTTCACTCTCTTAGGCAGCAGCATTAGTTGGAGCCTCCTTCCTTGGGAGCAGCGGGACGGGCGCCGCCGTGGGGACGGGCACCGCCCTGGGGACGGTTGTTGTTGAAGCCACCCTGGGGACGGCCGCCGTTGCGGTTAAAGCCGCCGTTGCGGTTGAAGCCGCCCTTGCGGTCGCCGTCACGCCGGTCGCGGCGGGGGCGGTCGGAGCGCTCCTTGAAGTTCTTGGTGTCCAGGGTACGGGGGGTGGTGCGCAGGGTCTGGGTCAGCACCTCGCCCTTGTAGATCCACACCTTCACGCCGATGCGGCCGTAGGTGGTGGCAGCCTCAGCGAAGCCGTAATCGATATCGGCACGCAGGGTCTGCAGGGGAATGGTGCCGTCGTGATAGTGCTCAGTGCGGGCGATCTCAGCGCCGCCCAGACGGCCGGAGCAGCAGGTCTTGATGCCGCGGGCGCCGGCGCGCATGGCACGGCCCATGGCATTCTTCATGGCGCGGCGGAAGCCGATGCGCTTCTCCAGCTGCTGAGCAATGTTCTCAGCCACCAGCTGGGCGTTCATGTCGGTGTTGCGCACCTCGACGATCTTCAGGTCCACGGGCTTGCCGATCATCTTGACCAGCTTGGCCTCGATGGCCTTGATCTCCTCGCCGCCCTTGCCGATGACGACGCCGGGGCGGGCGCAGTGCAGGTAGACACGGACCTTGGCGTTGTCCCGCTCGATCTCGATCTTGGGGATGCCGGCGCCGTACAGAGTCTTCTTCAGGTAGTCGCGGATCTTCTTGTCCTCGACCAGCAGGTCGCCCACCAGCTCGTTCTTGGCGTACCAACGGGAGTCCCAATCCTTGATGACACCCACGCGCAGGCCGTGGGGATTAACTTTCTGTCCCATATTGTTCCTCCTCCCTTAGCGCTCGCTCACCGCGATGGTGACATGAGACGTGCGCTTGTTGATGCGGTACGCGCGGCCCTGAGCGCGGGGCATGATGCGCTTGATGATGGGGCCGGGGTTGGCATAGCAGGCGGACACATACAGCTTCTCAGGGTCCATCTGGTGGTTGTTCTCCGCGTTGGCCGCGGCGCTCTTCAGCAGCTTGAGCACAGGCTCAGAGGCAGCCTTGGGGGTCTGCATCAGGATCGCGGCGGCAGTGGCCACGTCCTTGCCCCGGATCAGGTCCAGGACGATCTTCACCTTACGGGGAGAGATCCGCAGATATTTCAGGTTGGCTTTTGCTTCCATCGTTTCTCTCCTCCTTACTTACCAGTCTTGGAACCCGCGTGGCCCTTGAAGGTGCGGGTGGGAACAAACTCGCCCAGCTTGTGGCCGACCATATCCTCGGTCACATAGACGGGCACGTGCTTGCGGCCGTCGTGGACGGCAAAGGTGTGACCCACGAAGGAGGGGAAGATGGTGGAGGCGCGGCTCCAGGTCTTCAGTACCTTCTTCTCGCCGGTCTGATTCATCTCGTCGACCCGCTTCAGCAGCTCGGGGGCGCAAAAGGGGCCTTTCTTGATACTTCTGCTCATCTTTTACTCCCTCCTTACTTCGCGTTGCGGCGCTTGACGATGAACTTGTCAGTGCGGTTCTTCGTCTTGCGGGTCTTGTAGCCCAGGGCGGGCTTGCCCCAGGGGGTGACAGGGCCGGGACGGCCGACGGGGCTCTTGCCCTCACCACCGCCGTGGGGGTGGTCGTTGGGGTTCATAACAGAGCCGCGGACGGTGGGACGCCAGCCCATGTGGCGCTTGCGGCCGGCCTTGCCGATCTGGATGTTGGCCCAGTCGGTGTTGCCCACCTGGCCGATGGTGGCCTTGCAGTTCTCACGGACATAGCGGACCTCGCCGGAGGGCAGACGGACCTGAGCCATGCCGTTCTCCTTGGCCATCAGCTGGGCGGCGTCGCCGGCGGCGCGGACAAGCTGGGCGCCCTTGCCGGGGTACAGCTCGATGCAGTGGATCTCCTCACCCACGGGGATGTTGGCGATGGGCAGGCAGTTGCCGGGCAGGATGTCGGCGTCGGGACCGGTCATGATCTTGTGGCCGGCCTTCAGGTTCACGGGAGCCAGGATATAGCGCTTCTCACCGTCCTCGTACTGGATCAGGGCGATGTTGGCGGAGCGGTTGGGGTCATACTGCAGGTTGACCACAGTGGCCTTGCCTTCCTTATCGCGCTTGAAGTCGATGATGCGGTACTTCTGCTTGTTGCCGCCGCCGCGGTGGCGGACGGTGATGCGGCCGTAGCTGTTGCGGCCGGCGTTCTTCTTGAGATTCTCGGTCAGGCTGCGCTCGGGCTTGGCCTTCTTGTCGATGCCCTCGAAGGCGCTCACGGTCATGTGGCGGCGGGAGGGCGTCGTGGGCTTATAAGTCTTGATAGCCATTGTTCGTTATCCTCCTTACACCATGCCTTCGAAGAACTCGATGGTCTTGGAATCCTCGGTCAGGGTGACCATGGCCTTCTTCCAGGAGGGACGGCGGCCAGCCGGGAACCGGCCGGTGCGCTTCTCCTTGCCCTGCATGTTCAGGGTGTTGACCTTGGCGACCTTCACACCGAAGATCTCCTCCACAGCCTTGGCGATCTCGATCTTGTTGGCGTTCTTGGCCACCTCGAAGGTGTAGCGCTTCATCTCGGTATCAGCCATGGACTGCTCGGTGATGATGGGGCGCTTGATGATGTCATAAGCGGTCATTACGCGAACACCTCCTCGATGATGGCCAGGGCGGCCTTATCGACCACCAGGCGCTTGGCGTTTACGATGTCGTACACGCTGAGGACCTTGGCGGTGGTGGTGACCACGCCGGGAATGTTCCGGGCGGACTTGACGACCACCTGATCGACCTCAGGAGTGATGACCACGGACTTGCCCGCCTCGATGGCGTTCAGGAAGTCGCGCATGGTCCTGGTCTTGATCTCATCCAGCTTCAGGCCGTCCACCACCAGGATGTCGCCGGAGGCGGCCTTGGCGGACAGGGCGGACTTGAGTGCCAGACGCTTGACCTTCTTGTTCAGAGTGTAGCTGTAATCCCGGGGCTTGGGGGCGAACACGATGCCGCCGTGAGTCCACTGGGGAGCACGGGTGGAACCCTGGCGGGCATGGCCGGTGCCCTTCTGACGCCAGGGCTTCTTGCCGCCGCCGGAGACCTCGGCACGGGTCAGCGCGCTCTGGGTGCCCTGACGGCAGTTGGCCAGGTGGTTCTTGACCACCTCATGGACCACAGCCTGGTTGGGCTCGACGCCGAACACAGCCTCGGAGAGCTCGATCTCGCCGACCTGCTGGCCGGCCATGTTGAATACATTCGCTTTTGCCATGATTTACACTCTCCTTTCCTTACTTGTTGCGGGCGGAAGCCTTCTGCGGGTTGCGGCCGGAAGCCTTCTGCGGGTTGTTGGAGATGCCGGCGGCGCCCTTGGGCTCGACGTACTTCTTCACGCTGTTGTGCAGGAACACCACGCCGCCCTTGGGGCCGGGGATGGCACCGCGCACGGCGATGATGCCCAGCTCGGGATCAACCTGGACCACGTCCAGGTTCAGGACGGTGACCTGCTCGTTGCCCATCTGACCGGCGCCGTCGCGGCCCTTGTAGATGTGGCCGGGGGTGGTGCCGGCGCCCAGGGAACCCTGATGACGGTGGACAGGGCCGCCGCCGTGGGTCATGCGCTTGATGGCGGCGCCGTGGCGCTTAACAACGCCCTGGAAGCCGTGGCCCTTGCTGATGCCGGTGACGTCCACGCGGTCGCCCGCGGCAAAGACGTCGGCCTTCAGCTCGTCGCCCACCTCGTACTTGGAGCAGTCCTCCAGAGCGAACTCCTTCAGGACCTTCTTGAACTCGGTCAGACCTGCCTTCTTCTGATGGCCGACCTCAGGCTTGGTGAGCTTGCGCTCGGGAACAGTCTCATAACCCAGCTGAATGGCCTCATAGCCATCCTTCTCGGCGGTCTTCTTCTGCACCACAGTGCAGGGGCCGGCCTCGATCACGGTCACGGGGACCACGCGGCCAGCTTCATCGAAGATCTGGGTCATGCCGATCTTTTTGCCGATGATCGCTTTCTCCATGTTGGATTTTCCTCCTATAAAGGTTATTGGTCGGGAGAGTTACCCATTGAGCTGGTATTGCTCTCGCGACTTGACCCGTCCGCCTCAAAATGCGGCGGACTGCGGTACAACAAAGGGATAAGGTGAAATCAATCTGACCTCACGCCTTGCCTGATCGCGGTACGCGACGGCTCAGACGATGGATTACAGCTTAATTTCGATCTCCACGCCGGCAGGAAGCTCCAGGCTCATCAGAGCCTCGACGGTCTTGGGGGAGGGCTTGACCACGTCGATCAGGCGCTTGTGAGTGCGGCGCTCAAACTGCTCACGGCTGTCCTTATACTTGTGGACGGCCCGCAGGATGGTGACGACTTCCTTCTTGGTGGGCAGGGGGATGGGGCCGGAGACAGTGGCGCCGGTGCGCTTGGCGGTCTCCACGATCTTCTCAGCGGACTGGTCGATCAGCTGATGATCGTAAGCCTTCAGGCGGATGCGGATCATTTCTTTCTGAGCTGCCATGGGTTGTTTCCTCCTTAAATACATACGAAGTGAATTTCTTTGTCCTTCACGCTCCGTACGGTGAAGTTCCTGTCCACGTTCTCGTGCGTATCACTCCGTGGCATGAAAGAAACCGGCGCGACAAGCAGGCCGGTTCCACCCAACCACAGCGATATACGCCGTGCCCAGGTCCTTCAGCCGCCCGATTCTAGCTCGGACATACTCCGCGGAAGTTACCTCGTTCCCGAGCAATCTCCCGCATCATCGCAGTTGTCCCATACAGGGACTTTGGTATCATACATCAACACCCCCGTGTGTGTCAAGGGTATTTTCAAATTTTTTCAGCGGAGCTCTGCCAATTTTCCCGGGTTTTCCGTCTGTTTTCTTTGGGCACCCTGCTAAGGCAGTATCTTTCAGCGCAGGACGGGCCCGGTCTTCGTCGCAGGATGTTTTCCGGCCATGCTGTAGGGGAGGGGCTTGCCATCCCGGTGTTCCGTTTTGCTGTAATCTGCCTGAGACGTTGTAGGGGCGGGTCTCAGACCCGCCCGCTATTTTTCGGAATGGCTTCGTTCCACGCTGAGAGAAACCCTTCTGAAACCTGGCGGGAGGGGCAAGCCCCTCCCCTACGGCATAACAGGAAAAACATTCTATCACAAAGGGCGGGCGTGGCTTACCCTCCCGTCCATGGTCCGCCACCCTCCTCCGTGGTAGCCAGAACTGCCCGCTCCAGTTCCCGGCCCTCTGCATCATAAAACACCGCCTCCATGGCGCAGTCCACGCCTCTCCGGTCCAGTCCGCTCCAATAGAGATCCCACTCATCGGTGTCGCTCAGGATCAGGTCCTCCGGGGGCCCGCCTTCATCCTGATCCTCCTCCACGGCGATATGGAACAGGACCGCCCCGTCCTTCAGCAGTTCTCCCGCTGCGGAGTAGGTCTTTTCCCACTGCTGGGTCAGCGGCGGCAGATCCCCGGGCTGCTCCGGCTGGCTGCTGAAGGTCCAGCCGGAGGTCCCGTTTTTCCGGTACCAGCAGCCCACTGTCAGTTCCAGCCCGGCGGAAACTGTCCCTGCTGGCACATCCGCCGCCGCCACCCAGATTTCTCCCTGCGCCGTCCTCATCTCCGGCACGGGGACCAGCGTTGCCCCATTCGGATCCCGGGGCCAATACTCCAGGCCGTCCCGCCCATCCTGCCACAGGATCACCTGATCCTGTCCGGCGGCCAGCACCCAGCGCTGGCCGTCACACGGAAGCACACCCTGGATCTCCAGCGGGTCCGCCCAGTTGGCCTGGGCGACCCTGCGGAATCTTCCCCGCAGAGTGGGGGAGGAGAAGCCCAGCAGACCCCAGATAAACACCACCAGGACACAGAGCAGGACCAGATTCAGGGCCAGCCTGCCCCCCCGGCTCATCCGATATTTTTTCTTCATGCCTCCGCCTCCTTGGTCAGATCGACATTTAGGGAGAAGCTCCGCCCCAGCAGCTGGTACTCCAGGCGGATCCATTCCGCCTCCGGAGCGATGCCCCTCACCTGCACGCGATAGTTTTGATAAAACGGCCCCCAGCCGTCCAGATACACATAAATATGTCTGCGAAAGTCTGCCGCTTTCATGCTCCACTCATATTCACTGGCGTAATGGGATCCTAAATCGTCTGTGGCGGTGATATGCTCAAACTGACATCCGCCCTTTTCCCAAAAGCGCAGAGTTTCCGCCCGCAGACAGAGCTCCATGCTCCGTTCCCCAACTGGACCGGACCAGAGGACCGCCCCATCCAGGGACAGGGTACAGCCCTCCAGCTCCACGGTTTCTTCTTCCGCCGCCAGCAGGATAATCCCGTCCTGACTGTCTCTCCGGCTGCTCTCCCGGCCATACCACCCCCCAAGAGTGGAACTTCCGCCTATGACGTTGATCCCCACCAGCACCAGTACCAGCAGGGCTGCCGCCAGTGCAACCTGACTGGCCCGCCATAAGTAGCCCAGCCAGGGCCTGTGGATCTTTGCCAGCTCCTTGCCCAGCGCTCTGGGGTCGCCCATCTCTTTCAGCGTCCGGTCCCACACCTCTGACTCCGTCATGTCCGGGAAGATCCGCTGAAGGTCGGCGGTTTTATCCTCCAGGTGGGCGGCCAATTCCTCCGAGACCGCCCGCCGGTCCGGACCGAAGCGGATCCCTGCTGTGGCCGTGTCCAGCCACCGCTCCTCCCGCGCTCTGTTGTATTCCTCCACGACGCGCCACCTCTTTTCTCCCGCAATGGAACAACAACGCTTTTTCCAAATTGTCCTCTTTATGTGAAAGAAAGGGCATTTGCCCCGCCGGACAGCACATCCTCCACTCCCTGGTGGAACCTGGCCCACTCTGTTTTTTTATCGGCCAGCAGTTCCCGCCCCCGGCGGGTCAGCCGGTAGTATTTCCGCATCCGGCCCGTAGGGGCCTGTTGCTCATAGGAGGAGAGGTACTTGCCCTTCTCCAGCCCGTGAAGAATGGGGTAGAGGGTTCCCTCCTTCATCTGAAAGACGTCATTGGAGCGCCGGGCCAACTCCTCGATCATCTGATAGCCGTACAGATCCGTGTGCTCCAGCAGAGAGAGCACCAGCAGGGTGCTGCTGCCCGCCACCAGTCCTTTATCCAGCTTCATGGCTGTCCATCCTTTCCCGGGAAAGCTCCCGCTCAGATCATACCTTGTTCTTCTAGGCATAGAATACCTTGTAGTTCTATGTATTGTCAAGAAAATTTTTGCCCTTAACCTGTACACACCGGCGTTCCATGCTTGTGACTTTGGTCCGTACGCATTATAATAGGGATATCTCCAAGGGCGGCGCGCTGCTCCGCAGCCGCAGTCCCGGCGTTGTTCCCGGGAGCGCCCATCATCACAAGGAGGTTATGGCTATGAAAAAGAAGATCATCACCGTCAGCCGCGAGTTTGGAAGCGGCGGGCGCACCATCGGCAAGACGGTCGCCCAGCGGCTGAACATCCCCTACTACGACAAGGAGCTGGTGAAGCAGGTGGCGCTGGAGAGCGGCTTCGACCCCAAGTTCATTGAGGAGCAGGGGGAGTTCGCCCCCAGCAGGAACCGCTTTGCCTACGCCTTTCTGGGCCACGGCGTCCCCGGGGCCATGGGTGGGATGTCCGCCTCTGACTTCCTGTGGACCATCCAGTACCGGGTGATCCGGGACCTGGCGGACAAGGGCCCATGCGTCATTGTGGGCCGGTGCGCCGACTACATCTTGAAGGACCGTGACGACTGCCTCCACACCTTCATCCACGCCAGTATGGAGTTCCGGGCCGACCGCATCGTCCGCCTGTACGGCGAGTCGGAGCAGTCCCCGGAGAAGCGCCTGACGGACAAGGACACCCGCCGCCGGGTGAATTACAAGCACTACACCGACCGGGAGTGGGGTACGGCTCAGAACTACCACATCACCCTGGATTCCGGCCTGATCGGCATTGAGAAATGCGTGGACATCATCCTGGACCTGGTCCGGGATGAGAACGACGGCTGAGGGCAGGTACATCCAAACAGGGCGGCTGGGGAGACATACGCTCCCCCCGCCGCCAGTGTCCTCAAAGCCGTTTCCACATTTTCCGAAAATTTTGTGGAAAACACGCCGGTTTTCTCCTGTATCCCGTTCCGCTTTCCAATTACAGGCCGAAAAAGGCGCAAAAAAGCTCTGCATCCTGTGGAAACAGGATGCAGAGCCTTTCTCATTTCAGGATACGCTCAGCAAGCGCTGGGACTCAGCCCTTCTTCCGGGAGGCCAGCTTCATCCGCTCACCGTGGTCCAGCACCCGCTTGCGCAGGCGCAGATTCTCCGGGGTACACTCCAGCAGCTCGTCGTCCGCCAGGAACTCCAGGCACTGCTCCAGAGAGAGGGTGCGGGGAGTGGTCAGGCGCAGGGCGTCGTCGGAGCCGGAGGCGCGCATGTTGGTCAACTGCTTCTTTTTGCAGATGTTAACCGAGATGTCCTCCTGCTTGGGGGTCTCGCCCACCACCATGCCGGCATAGACGGGCACGCCCGCGCCGATGAACAGCACACCACGCTCCTGGGCGTTGTAGAGGCCGTAGGTGACGCTCTCGCCGGTCTCGAAGGACACCAGGGAGCCGGAGTTGCGGCGCTGGATCTCGCCCTTCATGGGGGCATAGGAGTCAAAGACCGAGGCCATGATGCCCTCGCCCTTGGTGTCGGTCAAAAACTCGTTGCGATAGCCGAACAGGCCCCGGGAGGGGACCAGGAACTCCAGCTTGGTGCGGCTGCCCACCGGGTTCATGGACAGGAACTCGCCCTTGCGGGAGCCGATCTTCTCCATCACCGCGCCCACGCAGTCGTTGGGCACGTCGGCCACCAGGCGCTCCAGAGGCTCACACTTCACGCCGTCGATCTCCTGATACAGCACACGGGGAGGGGAGACCTGGAACTCATAGCCCTCGCGGCGCATGGTCTCCATAAGGATGGACAGGGACATCTCACCCCGGCCGGCCACGCTGAAGGAGTCGGTGGAGCTCTCCACCTCGTTCACCCGCAGGGACACATCCTTCAAAGTCTCCCGGAACAGGCGGTCCCGCAGCTGGCGGCTGGTGACGAACTTGCCCTCCCGCCCGGCGAAGGGGGAGTCGTTGACTGAGAAGGTCATCTCAATGGTGGGGGCGGAGATCTTCACAAACTCGATGGGCTCCACGCAGTCGGGGACGCAGATGGTGTCGCCGATGGTCACATCGCCGATGCCGCTCATGGCGATGATATTTCCGGCGGATGCCTCTGTGACGGGGACCTTGGCCAGGCCGTCGAACTCATACAGCGCGGTGGCCTTGGCCTTCTTGGGGGCGGCGTCGGGGGCGTGATAGTTGCACACCGCGATCTCCTGGTTCTGCTTGATTGTGCCCCGCTCGATGCGGCCGATGGCGATGCGGCCCACGAACTCGCTGTAATCGATGGAGGAGACCAGCATCTGGAAGGGGGCCTCCGTGTCCGCCTCCGGGGCGGGGATATAGTTGAGGATGGTCTCAAACAGGGGCACCAGGTCGGTGCCGGGCACGTCGGGGGAGTAGGAGGCGGTGCCCTGGCGGCCGGAGCAGAACAGGGTTGGGGACTCAAACTGCTCGTCGGTGGCGTTCAGATCCAGCAGCAGCTCCAGCACCTCGTCCATGACCTCGTGGATGCGCTGGTCGGGGCGGTCCACCTTGTTGACCACCACGATGACCTTGTGGCCCAGCTCCAGTGCCTTGCTCAGCACAAAACGGGTCTGGGGCATGGGACCCTCGGCGGCGTCCACCAGCAGGATGACGCCGTTGACCATCTTGAGGATCCGCTCCACCTCGCCGCCAAAATCGGCGTGGCCCGGCGTGTCCACGATGTTGATCTTCACGTCCTTGTAGTGGACGGCGGTGTTCTTGGCCAGAATGGTGATGCCGCGCTCCCGCTCCAGATCGTTGGAGTCCATGACGCGCTCCACCGTGGCCTGGTTCTCGCGGTAGATGCCGCCCTGCTTGAGCATTTCGTCCACCAGGGTGGTCTTGCCGTGGTCGACGTGGGCGATAATGGCGACGTTTCTCAGCTTCGTATCTTGCAAAGTGGTGCACCTCTCAGTTTATTCCGAAATCTGTCCCTATCATTGAAAGCTCGACCACATATTATACCGTAGAACAGTAATGCGCGCAACTGATTTTGCAAAAAAAACGCCCAAATCGGGGGACAAAAACACCCCTTGCCGTTGACAGGCGCGGGGAATTGGGGTACAATATCAAAGCATCTGCGCGCCAGTTTTTCCACAATTTCATATGCGCCTGTAGCTCAGCAGGATAGAGCGACCGCCTCCTAAGGTTGCGTTACAACGGTCACCTCAAAAAAACTAAATAAGGGATTGCAGTTCGACTTTGGTCGGGCTATAATCATATATCAGACACGTCCATATAGCTCAGCTGGATAGAG
>ENA-OPRK01000940-OPRK01000940.1-human-gut-metagenome-genome-assembly--contig:-NODE-940-length-12706-cov-3.098016_pt1 | contig 12706 bp, 13 predicted proteins | sample MGYA00241793_ERZ501877 | MGnify/ENA primary metagenome ERZ501877 (study PRJEB25962, sample SAMEA1966253) | human gut metagenome | biome: human gut; feature: human-associated habitat; material: faeces... | reverse complement strand
AGAGATAAAAGCGGAAATATCGTGATTGATGAATCCCATCCGAACTGGTGGCAGGATAAGAAAAACCCTGACCGTCATGGAATCCGTATCCCTGTATTAGACGAAAACGGAATTCAGAAGATTGGTGCAAGAAACCGCCTGCAATGGAAACGGGTGCTGACCGATGCTACTGGATGGAACAATCCAAAAAATTGTGAACTGTGGCGGAGTGAATGGGCAAAGGTATGTAATGAACATCTGCCTTTGCATAATCAGGTCGATCACCGTTCTTATGAAAAACAGGGAAAACTCCAGATTCCTACCATCCATGAAGGTGCTGACGCAAGAAAGATTGAACAAAAGTTTTTTGCCGGGCAGGAAATAAAAGGCTCGTGGAAAGTAGCGGAAAATCAAATCATAAAACAACAAAACACGTTATTGCAAAAGATACTAAACACCTTTGGGAAAGTATCGGGTGCATTATCATTATGGAAGGAGCGATTAAATGACATTAGAAGAAAGCCGGGAAATTATACCCTTAATGGAATCCATGATTGGGCAAATCGAAGAACAGCAGACCTTAATGGCAGAAATGATTCTGGAAATGCAGAACCGGGACACCCAACTCTCTCTTATGCAGGAACAGAATCAGAAATTGCAAAAATTAAACAGCGAGTTATCCGAGCTGCTCAACATTTTGCCAAATACCGAGGAACTGCTTTCCAAGATGGAAGAACAGAAAACGAAGATAGAACTTTTGGAAAACGAAAATCAGCAATGGCAGAAATTGGCACAGAAGCTGAACAGCGAAAACAGTTTATTACTGAAACAGAACACCGAATTGCTGAACTGGAACAGCAGATAGAGAAAGGACGTGATATAGATGAACGAATCCAGAGAATCAAAGAACGCCGAACAGTTGGAAGAACTTCTCCTCTTGACCGAGGAGATACAAGAAGAACTGGAACAGAAAGACCAGCTTATCGTGGAACTGAAGACGCAGCTCAGCGAATCTCTGACCTTGAACGAGAAATTAAACAAAGAGAACAGAGCCGGGAATATTCAAGCATTAAAGAACGACTTGAAGCTGGCAGACAGAGCATTGCAGATCGAGAAAGAGAAACTGCGAAGCGCAAACGTCACGATAGGGGAATGTCAAGATAAAATACGATGCTTAACACAACAACGGGATTATGCCCGGACACATCAGAAAATCGTAGAGATACCGGTAGAAAAGCCGGTACTCTATGAAAAATGTGAAGCCTGTGACCGGACAGCCTATCAGAATGAAAAAGCGAAATACGAAACACAAAAAGAGCGACTTGCAGGACAGTATAACGTAAAAACGGTAATGTTCCAAACAACCCTGTTCCTTCTTGCATGGTATTCGCTGACAACCACTCTTTTTCAGGCAGTACAGTCAGATGTGTTTCTTTCCGATTGTAAATCATTCTTCCATGATGCAGCGTCATTCATACAAACTTTTATCGGTTGGACGATTGATGCCGGGCAATCTGTGGCACAGATCAGTACAAAAATTCCAAATGCGATTATAGCCGGAATGGGATATTGGTTATTACTGATATTGATTGTAGGAATATGTGTGGCAGGAACCGGTATTCTGGTGATACTGACAGAAATAAAGGTTATAGGATTATATAAGAAAAACTGTTGGGATGTTATTACCCTACTGATGATACTGACAAGTGCTGCTGTCATCATTTATTTTGGAGAAGCAATTAAAAAAGCACTGTCAGTAAATCTTCTATTGCTTTTCCTACTTTTGCAAGGAGTATATGTTGGAATTAGATGTTATTTGGAATCATGGCTTGAGAAAAGAAGATATTAAGTACCCTTATGTGTGAAGTTTTTCTTAAATTCTCGTTCATTCACACACTATTCTCATACTGTTGCTATTCAATAATCCCGATTGAGAAAACCTCTCTGATACAGTATAATAAAGTGTCAGGGAGGTATCTCTATGAAGGAAAAAATACTAATCATTGAAGATGATTTTACGATACAAACACAACTTAAAACTCTTTTATCCGGGAATGGATATGAGGTATTTGCAGTTACGGATTTTTCCCGAACAATAGAGCAGTTAAAAGAAGCTGCGCCACATCTGGTTATTCTGGATATAAAACTTCCGGGTAATAACGGTTTTGAAATATGCTCTCAAATTCGCACCTTTTCAGATATTCCGATTGTATTTGTAACAAGCAGCAATACAGATATGGACGAACTGAACAGCATTATGCTGGGTGGAGATGCGTTTATCACAAAGCCTTATAATCCCGCTATTCTTCTTGCTAAAATTGCTGCATTGTTAAAGAAAGCCTACCGTTCCCCTCAAACAGAAATTTATATGTGGAGAGAAGCTACCCTGCATTTGGAGAGTAGCATGATAGAGTACAAAGGAAAGAAAGCAGAATTGACAAAGAATGAATTGAAAATCCTCTACTACCTTTTTAAGAACGCCGGAAAAATCTGTTCCAGAAATGATATTGTGGATTTTCTTTGGGACAATCAGCTTTATGTTGATGATAACGCCCTAAGTGTCAATATTACCCGTATTCGCGACAAACTGGCAGCAATCGGACTTGTAGATTTCATTAAAACAAAACACAGGCAGGGATATACATTATGAGTGGAAAACAATATTTGAAAAATCAACTCCCCGTTATTTTAATCAATCTGCTGGGTATGCTTGCCCTTGCTTTGTTCCTGATTGCAAGCGATAATCCTATCCAAACAGTCCTGTTTATTCTTGCAGTCTGGTCGATTGTCCTTGTTTTATCTTTGCTGGCATTTTATTTCTCACGAAAAAAATATCTGAATAAATTGCTCAATATGACGGAGCAATTAGAAGAACGATATTTATTGCCGGAAATCATGCAAGTGCCGGAAAGGGCTGATGAACAGGTTTTTTACCAGATTATGAAAATGGCTGAAAAATCTATGTTGGAACGGATTGGCGAAGTACAGAGGGAACGCAGGGAATATAAAGAATACATTGAACAATGGATACACGAAGTAAAAACACCAATTACAGCCATGAAGCTGCTGTGTGAGAATAACCGTTCTCCCTTTTCCAGAGAGGTATTGGCAGAGTTAGAGAATATCAATCAATATACAGAACAGGCGCTTTACTATGCCAGAAGTGAACACACTGAAAAAGACTATTCTGTCCGTGACGTCAATTTATGCGATGTTGTGCATAGTGCAATCGCAGATAATAAGTATCTTTTGCGTCAAAGCAATATGTCAATTCAGATAGACGATATAGAAACAAAAGTTTACACCGATGAAAAATGGGTGCGGTTCATCTTAAATCAGATTATCGGTAATGCAATCAAATACCATGCAGAGCAGCCTATTTTGCACTTTGGGGCGACAAAAACGAATGACAAGATTGTGCTATCTATCAGCGATAATGGGATAGGTATTCCTAAAAGTGATTTACCCCGTATTTTTGAAAAAGGATTTACAGGTCAGAATGGGCGAACCGGGAAAAATTCTACTGGAATTGGCTTATATCTTTGCAAGCGTCTATGTGATAAACTGGGAATAGGACTTACTGCTTATTCCGAAAACAGAGGAACAACGATTTCACTTATCTTTCAAATGAATGATTTTATTATCGGAGTGCAGGGCTGATAGGTTCTGCACTTCTTACATTTTTGTAAGAACTGTGTAAGAAAACTTGATACAAAAAATGATATACTCCATTTACAATATGGGTATGGGACAGTTAAGGAGGTTTATCCGATGAATACAATTTTGAAGCTGGAGCATATCCAGAAATATTATGGCAATGAGGGGAATATTACCAAAGCCATTAAAGATATTAGTTTTTCTGTGGAAGCCGGAGAATTTCTCGGAATTATGGGTGCGTCCGGTTCTGGAAAGACAACGCTGCTAAACTGTATTTCTACGATTGATACCGTAAGTGCAGGGCATATTTTTTTAGATGGAACAGATATAACGGAAATCAAACCAAAATCCCTTGCCCGTTTTCGCAGAGAGAATTTAGGTTTTGTATTTCAAGACTTCAATTTGCTGGATACATTGACAATTTCAGAAAACATTGCACTGGCATTAGCAATCAATAAAGTCCCTGCTGGGAGTGTAGAACCCCACATTTTGGATATAGCCGGAAAGCTGAATATCAGCGATATTCTAAACAAATATCCTTATCAGGTATCGGGCGGTCAAAAACAGCGTTGTGCCTGTGCAAGAGCAATTATCAACAATCCGAAACTCTTATTGGCAGATGAGCCAACAGGAGCATTAGACAGCCATTCCTCACAAATGCTGCTGTCTACCATTCAAAGTATCAATGAACAGCTTAAGGCGACAATTCTTATGGTAACTCATGACGCTTTTACTGCCAGCTATGCCAACCGTATTCTTTTTTTGAAAGACGGAGAAATCTTTATGGAACTGCGCAAGGGCAACGACAGCAGAAGTGCTTTTTTTGATAAAATTCTGAATGTCCTTACCATGATCGGAGGGGGACAGAGCCATGTATGCTAAACTTATTTTCAGAAATGCAAAACGGTCTGTAAAAGACTATCTGGTCTACATTGTCACAATGACAATCTGTGTTACCTTGTTTTATGCGTTCTTGTCTATTTCCAGTAGTTATTATAGCCCGGATATAGGCAGCGAGTATGATTTTACGCTGTTAAGTGACGGAATGAAAATTGCAATCTGCATGATAACATTGCTGTTGTTATTTTTGATACGGTTCGTCAATCATTATATGCTAAGACGGAAGCAAAAAGAGTTTGCTGTCCAGTCCATTATGGGAATGGAACAAAAAACCATTGGCAGGATTTTCTTTGCAGAAACACTGATTATGGGTATGTTTTCCATTTTGATTGGTATTTTTTGCGGTGTATTTTGCTCTCAATTCATTACCGCAATGCTCCTTACTGCTTATGGAAAGCCTTATGAAATCTCATGGACATTATTCCCGGATACCGTTTTGTTGACAGTGGTATTTTTTGTGGCAAGTTTTTTTGTGGTAGGAATTTTCAATACCCGTACCATTCAGAAAACAAAAATTATTGATATGCTTTCCGCAGAGAAAGAGAACGAACCAGAGCTAAAAAAGAGCCGCTTCATTTCTGTTGTAGTAGTCCTCTTTGAAGTATTTACCGTATGGGGATTGATTACAGGAATACAAAAGGTCTGGTTTTATTATGACACCCGCTTTGCGTTTCCGGTGCAGCTTATGTTTTGGGGAAATATTCTTTTTCCGCTGCTTATTTTGCTGTGGTCGATATTTTGCATAATCAGAAAGAAAAAAAGAGAATGTTTCATTGCTGGGTTGCTGATATGTTCTGTATTGAACGCTTTTACAGCAGCCAGTGTTGCAGCATTAACAAATAAATATTATCTGTCTTTAGGTGGCGGAACGCTCAATCAATATCTACTTTTTGTCTTGATTGACTTACTTTTCTTCATTTGTGCCTTCATTTATCTTACCAGTGGTTTGATTGTAGCATGGAAAGAAAAATCGCCGGAACACCGATACCATGAGGAAGCACTTTTCTTTTTCGGGCAGATTACCTCAAAGCTGAATACGACCAGCAAGACTATGGCAGTCATTTGTATCACTTTGGTATTAGCAATTTTCATGTTCGTTGCAGCCCCTATTTTGACGGGCTGGTCGTCTGGCTATTTGGATATACGCTCTATGTATGATGTACAGGTATATTCAAAATACAATGATGTTTATGAAGAAGAAAATCTGCCACAGGACAGTTATGAAATCATTACTGATTTTCTGACAGAACATAAAATAGATACAGACTATGATTGCACTTTCAATCTATATCTGCCAGAGAAAGACGATTTTCACAACAGACAGAAATATGATTTTCCGATTGTGGCAATTTCTTTAAGTGATTATAACACCATACGGGAAATGTTGGGTTATGAGCAGATTATTCTGGGAAAAGATGAATTTACAACACAATGGAAAACAATCGCCACCGAGGAAGAACGGGATAGCTTTTTGAAAGAGCATACCAGCATTATGACGGACGCAGGAGAATTGACTCTTTCCGGGCAGTCCTATTATGAGGAAGCAATCGGAGAAACAGCATACAATTCCTATACAGATATACTCTATGTACTTCCAGACAGTATTTGTGAAAAGTTGTTGCCCGTAATAAAAAACCGCTATATCACAACAGAAGAAAACATCTCCTATGAAAATGCAAGGGAACTGGAAAAACTTTTTGCAGAGGAATACCCAGAGCAAGCAGAAAACGGTGTTATGTATGGAATACGGTTCAGCACATTACAGAGGAATAGTACAATAGCAAATAATTTCGTTTTACGGGCTGCAATGATTTATGGTGCTGTTGTATTGATGATTATATGTCTTACCGTACTTTCCTTGCAACAACTCTTAGACGCAGGACAATATAAATATCGCTTCTCTGTACTCCGAAAATTGGGGATGGAAGAAAAGCATATCGGAAAACTGATTTTGCAACAATTAAGTGTTTGGTTTGGGCTTCCAATTATCACAGCAATCATTGTAGCTGCTATTGTAATAGCTTACTTTATCCAAACCATATCAGCAGAAATTTCAGCCTATATCGGGTTTGGTGCATTGATGTTACAAATAGGGGCAACAATGGGGATTTTGGTAATTTTATTGATTTGTTACTTCATAAGTACATGGATTATTTTTAGGCGTTCTGTTAATCCATAGAAAATATGTAATTATTGCATTTCGCACATTTTTAAAGAGGGATAGCACTCTTAATGAACACTATCCCTTTCACTTAATAAAGTTCTAATGAATCTTCTGCATCCACCTACATTTGTAAATTTCCCTCAAGATATAATCTTGCATATTCCAAAGGCTCATCCACAGCCAATGAAGTAAGTGCGCATTCTGATCCATATGTGGTTTTTAAATCTTTTTCAGCTTCCCAGCAATCAATGCGAAGCATATATCCAACATTTGTGTAAACATCAATACTATCGTGATTTATGTTGTATTCTGCATAAATTGTTCTCATCGTATCTTATCTCCATTTTCTTTTGATAATCAGTTATAGAGTTAAATATCGAAAACATTTCAATCAGTTCACCATGTCGTTATTGTTATATGTTATACTATGTTATGAAATTTTCTTTCCCTTAATTTTTCCCATATTAAGGTTCATGAAAGCTAATGGGAGAATGTAACACAAGGGAAAGAGTAAGGGAAAGCTCACTTGCTACAAACTTAGTATTTTCAAGGGTTTGCGAAGAATTTGATAATCAAATATAACAGTTATTAAATTTCCTAAAATAAGTGAAATATCAACTGGAATTTGCAGGAGTATGCTACATGTATGACTGTTGAAGATGCGATTAATTATTTGATGTTAAGCATGCTACAGTGAGTGAGCATATTTCCAATATTCTTTCTTCAGGAGAATTAGATGGGCTAATTCTGTGTTAAAGCAATATGTGATTCAAGGTTATGCTATTAATGGAAAACGATTGCAAGCTTTTGAAAGAACTGTTGGTATTCAAACAAAGATGCTTGTGTGCACATTGGAGGTTGAAGAGTCAGAAATTTTAAAGGCTGTTAGTTCGTATACAGATGCATTAATGCTTTTGGACCAATATGATCATCAATCTCTTAAAAAAACTGTGGGAAACAGACCTATATATAAAATAACATATGAGGAATGTAAAAAAATGCAGGTCTTTCAGGATGCCTTAAAGCAATATGCCAGACGCAAAGATAAAAATTTGAGGACACTTATGAAATATTCATCCATGTTTCATGTTGAAAAGATATTAAGACCATATTTGGAGGTATTACTTTAGATGATAACAACAGCAAGGCAAATATCTTATAACGATAACGAAAGGACTATAATTCATGAGCAGAATACTTTTGTTGGAAGATGACACAATGATTGCTTCGGGGATTCTGTATGCACTTGAGACAGAAGGGTATGAAACAAATCATGCCACAGGTATAAAAGATGCCAGAAGTTTAATTGAACATTATAATTTTGATCTGGCAATTATAGATATGCAGCTTCCGGATGGAACTGGATTTGATGTAAGTGAGATATTCCAAAATACTGCTACATCTGTGATTTTCCTGACAGTTGTGGATGATGAAAATACAATTGTGAGGGCATTTGATGAAGGAGCAGAGGATTATATTGTAAAGCCTTTCAGAATCAGAGAACTTTTGGCGAGAGTCCGGCGCATTTTATCTGCCAATATCAAAAATGGAGAGAAGGACAACATAATCTATATGGGGCATGCAGCCATCCATACAGATGAGGCAAAGGTTTATGTGAATGATAAAAGCATAGAACTTACAGCATTGGAATATCGGTTACTGCTTATTTTTGCGAGTAATAAAGGAATCCTTTTGACAAGGCAGCAGATTCTTGACAAAATATGGGACGCAGACGGCAACTTTGTTGAGGATAATACACTTACCGTTTATGTGAAACGGCTGCGGGAGAAACTTGGAGAGGCAATACACATTGAGACTGTGAGAGGAATGGGATATCGTGTGGATTAAGAAAAAAGAGATAGAACAGTTGTCGGAGTTTGTGAAAGGCTATAGTTCCGGCGAGGAACTGGATATTCGAGTGAATAAGGAAGGCTCTTTTAACATATTAAAAAATGATATTTATGCTCTTGTGAACACGAAAAATGAACAGATAAAGGCAGTTGAGACAGAAAGAGATAGTCTCTCTGACTATATGGCAGATATTTCCCATCAGTTAAAAACACCGATTACTTCCATGATGATTATGGCGGATTTATTGGAGGAGGCAGAGCCGGAAAAACAGACAGAGTTCATTCATAACATACAGGTTTCGTTAAATAAAATGGAGTGGCTTGTAGGGGCACTTCTTAAGATGGCAAAGCTTGATGCCCATGCAATTGATTTTATCAAAAATGACATCCACACGTCAGAACTCTTAGAGGCGGTAAAACCATCGGTGGCAATCCTTTTGGATATCCACAATCTGACCATAGAGCTGAAACAGGATTGCATCATACATTGTGATAAACGCTGGACCACAGAAGCACTCACAAACATTGTCAAAAATGCGATCGAATATTCACCGGATGGAAGTGTGATTGAGATTGACAGCGGAGAAAATCCCATGTATAGCTGGATTTCGGTCAGGGACAGCGGTGTGGGAATGGACAAAACTGAGTATGCTGCTCTTTTTAAAAGGTTTGAAAATTCTACCAATGAAAATGGATTTGGAATCGGAATGCCGCTTGCACTCTCTATTCTGAAAGGACAGGGTGGCGACATTGATGTTGATTTTGGAGGCAGGGGAGAGGGAACGACTTTTATTTTAAAATTTTTTAAGTGAATTGTTTCTAAGTGACAAAATTGTCACAATAATAATTTCTTTTGTCACAGAACAGTCATTTTGCATTGCTAGGATGGTATTTGAAAAAGGAGGACTACAATGGCTGTTTTAGAAGTGAAGGAATTAACAAAGAAATATGGTGAAGGTGAATCGGAAGTGATTGCGCTTGATCATGTGTCTTTTTCGGTAGAAAGAGGAGAATTTGTTGCAATCATCGGAGCATCCGGTTCCGGGAAATCGACACTTATGAATATGATTGGCGGAATTGATCATCCGACAAGCGGTTCTATTATCATTGATGGAAATGAGATACAAGCAATGAGTGAGGATGAACTTGCAATTTTCCGAAGAAGAAATCTGGGAATTGTTTATCAGTTTTATAATCTGATACCCACTCTTACTGCGGAGGAAAATATTGCGCTGCCATGGAAATTAGATGGAAGAAAAGAGAATAAGGAACGGCTTTCTGAGATTGTGAATATGCTGGGTCTTGAGAAACGGGCAAAACATCTGCCAGGTCAAATGTCAGGAGGTCAGCAGCAAAGAGTATCCATAGGAAGGGCACTTATAAACGAGCCGGCATTTATTCTTGCAGATGAGCCGACGGGAAATCTTGATAGTAAAACAAGCAGAGAGATTTTAGATATTTTGAAGTTCACCAATCAGAAATATAAGCAGACGATTCTTCTTGTCACACATGACGAAAAGATAGCACTGCAAGCGAACCGAATCATCACGATCGGAGATGGAAAAATCATAAAAGACGAGGTGATGAAGTAATGAAAATAACAGCACAACTCGCCTTAAGTCAGATGAAAGTGAATAAAAAAAGAACGATTGCAGGAATTTTTGCAATCGCACTTGCAACATCACTTATTACAACTGTAATGTGCTTTGTGACAAGCGCAAATAAGATGCTTACGGATTTCCTTGGTTCGGATTATGGAGAATATGGAGGAGCATACTCTCTCATGCTTGCAATACCGGCGCTGCTTTTAGGTCTTCTTATTGCAGCAATGTCGATCACTGTAATATCCAATATATTTTCTGCTAGTGCCAATAAGCGGATTCAGGAGTTTGGTATTTTAAAATGTGTTGGTGCAACAGGCAGACAGATAAGGGCAAGTGTTATCTATGAGAGTTTATGGCTTAGTCTGACAGCCATCCCGCTTGGACTCATTGCAGGAACTATACTTGGTTATATTAGTGTAAAATTTACAGGGCATTTTATTTCCGATATCAATGATGCTGCAAAAGAAATTATTATGAGACCTTTTACCTTTTCCCTGCCCTTTCATATATCTGTGTGGACATATTTGTTTGCAGGGGTATTTTCGTTTTGCATTGTATTATTCTCTGCATACAGACCAGCTAAAAAGGTTGGTAAATTTACTGCTATCCAGTGTGTAAAAGGGATTGGAGCAGGTACAGTTTTGAAAGAGATTCAAGTAAAGGACAGCTTTATCCAAAAAATATTTGGATGTGAGTCTGCAATTGCCTATAAAAACATGAAAAGAAACAAATACGGCTATAAGGCAACGATACGTGCATTGTCACTTGGGATTTTACTTTTTCTGTTAACCGGAGGATTATCCGGTCAGGCAAAGGAATTCCAAGAATGGATGACACCAAAATCAAAAGAAATGATGGTGGATTATTCTTCCAATTACGATATCGGGGTAAATGCGAAAACAGGGAAGGAAGAGAGAAAAATCAGCCGACCTGTTACATCAGACCAATATAATGAAATCACACAAAAGCTGGAAAAGTACGGGATAGACGTATATGGTGTTGGAGCAGATACTTTTACCTACAATGCGCTATTAGATAAAAATACATTAACAGAGGATATGCTGCAGGTTCCGAAATTTTCTGATGATAATGGGGAAACAAGGACAGAAATCGTGTCCGTTGATGATGAACTCTATAAAAAACTGTGTGATAGGGCAGGCGCAGAATATGGAAGTATCCTTTTGCTGAACACTTACCAATATAATGACAATGGAGAGTATGCGTCGATAAAACCTTTTAAAGATGATGTGACACAGATTTCCCTGATAAACGCAGCCAATGAGAAGAACACACTTACAATTGGAGGTATTTTAGAACAGTCCGATTTAAAGGAATATGGTTTTGGGGAAATGACACCATATCCGGTCAGAATTGTCGTACCTGATGCGGATGCGAGGAGTTTTGACTGGTTTAGTATGCCATCAGATGAAGATGATTATACAGAATATGCCAGAAGTGTCATGGATGAATATTTTCCGATTGTAGCAGAGGATTCTTATGTAGAGCAGGGATATACCGTGAGAATTGCCCGCACAGATGCTATGGTTAAAATGCTCAATATAGCTATAGTTCTTGCTGAAATTGTGATGTATGGTTTTGTTATCCTGCTCATTCTCATGGGATTTACAAGTGTAATTAGTACGCTGACGACAAATATCAGAATCAGAAGCCGTGAGTTTGCAGTGTTAAAGAGTGTTGGAATGACAAATAAATCACTTTGCAGGATGTTATATAGTGAAAGTATTTTTTGCGTTTTAAATGCACTTGTTCCGGGAGTGATACTTGGAATTGCAATCCCATTTTTAATTAATTTATCCATTCGGAAGGCTTTCCCGGTATTGTATCATATTCCGTGGGCGGCATTATTTGGTGGTATATTTGTTTTGATAGGAATTGTGTTTTTTATCACACGAACTGAAATTCACAAGTTAAGAGATAAAAGTATTATTGATGAAATAAGAATGGATATTGTATAAATTTTTTGTGGGCTGTGCATGGAGAGAGATAGTTTCTCTCTTTGCACAACTCATTTTTGGTGTTAGATTATCAAATTTTCAAGGAATCTTCAGCATCCACCCACATCTGCATAGTTCCATCAAGATATAGCGTAGCATATATCCGGCAGATGTATAAATGTCAATGCTGTTGTGGTACATGTTGTATTCGGCGTAAATGGTATTCATGTTGCGTCTCCTTTAAATCAATAAAAATATAGAAGCATTTCAATCAGTTCACCATGTCGTTTTTATTTTGTGTTATACTGTTTTATAGGATTTTCTTTGTCTTCGCTTCGCTACGGTCGGTGCAAAGCGGACATCCACTGGATGTCCTGCACCCTTGTATTTTCCCTTATCAGAGTCCATAAATCCATATGGGAAGATATAACATAAGGGAAAGTCTAAGGGAAAGCTCACCTGCGATAAACTTAGTGTTTTCAAGGGATTGAGAGATATTTGATAATAAAATATAACAATTATTAAATTCCTTGGAATATATGAAATCTCAATTCCAGTTGTGCGCCCAGCTAAGGGTGTGTAGTCAAGCCGGTGGAA
>ENA-OPRK01000937-OPRK01000937.1-human-gut-metagenome-genome-assembly--contig:-NODE-937-length-12767-cov-2.191158_pt1 | contig 12767 bp, 10 predicted proteins | sample MGYA00241793_ERZ501877 | MGnify/ENA primary metagenome ERZ501877 (study PRJEB25962, sample SAMEA1966253) | human gut metagenome | biome: human gut; feature: human-associated habitat; material: faeces... | reverse complement strand
AAAATTCAAGACCGATATAGCCGCCGCCAATAATCGCCAGCTTTTCTGGCAGACTGCGTTCCTTCATCATTTCCGCACTTGTGTAAATATGCCGTGCCTCGTGTATCCCCTTTATATTGGGAATGTTTGAAACAGAACCGGTATTGAGGAAGATATAGTCTCCATAGAGGGTTTCATCCACACCTGCCCCCTGTACATGTACCTCGTGGTCACTGACAAAGGAAGCCTTTGCCGTGATGACATCGACCGGCTCCAGAGAATCCAGCTTGTCAAAATTTTTCTTTCGCAGCTTCTCGATGAGTGCTTCCTTGCGCTCTACCGCCTGCCCATAGGACTGCTTATCTGCCTGTATGATCAGGGATTTTGAGGGAATGCAGCCTTCGTTGATGCAGGTACCTCCATACATCTGATTTGATTTTTCAATCATTGCCACCCGTTTTCCCTGTTTTGCCATATATCCGGCAAGGGTCTTTCCACCCTTTCCAAAGCCGATGATAATTGCGTCGTAAGATTTCATAAATACCTCCTGCAGCATGTGTTTCCCTGCTTTACATCCATACTATACCATAGTAACTTTATTTTTTAAAGTGATTTGCATAAAGAAAGTAAACTTTTTTCCTGTTTATGGAAAATAACACAGAAATCTGCTTGCCCCTGCCGGATGTGCAAACAAACAGGCACATCAGGTTCCTTACTTAATGCACCATAGCAATCATCTATACCGTCTGATAGATACAGCTCTTTTATTTTCTGCAATGGCTGCTTTCAGCGCCTGTATGCCTTCCCACATCACCGGAAGCTGCTGGTCCTTAGGTTTACTTTTTCACGAATAAAAAGGGAGCACCCGCATGCTGCTTTGTGCAACAAGCAAACGGCACTCCTTATTCTAAGCCCTACTGCTGTATAACATACCTGTGCAGGACTGCTCATGATAATACAGAAAGCCTTACATCCATGCAGTATGCCCATTGCATGGCATCCTGCTTCCTGCAATTCTTAATTGTCTTCCCGATAGAATATGGTGATATCCAACAGGAAATCCTGCCTTCAAAGCTGCAAAGCCCTATGTATCAGCTTTCGGATATGCAACAGGCGATCCGCTTCGAACTGCGGATGCTCCTTCATCCAGCGTACATTGAGTGGAGATGGATGCGGCAGCACCAGAGCCGGCTTTCCACGCAGCTGCTGATCGTGAAATACGAGCTCCTCAAAGCTTCGTTCGGGAAACAGCTCCTTTGCGGCCATTGCCCCGATGATGATATACAGCTGATTATCCACCGCGTCAAGCTCACGCATAAGCCAGGTTCTGGCACAGATTCTGGGAGGCTTTTTATCTCCCTGTTTCCCCTTTCCCGGATAGCAGTGTCCCATGGAAGCGATATAGAAGTTATGCTCATCATAAAACTGCGCATCATCGATTTGATACCATTCCCTGCGCAGCTTTTTCCCACTGGCGTCATGGAAGGGCAGACCACTGTTATGTACATGAATAGAGGGTGCCTGTGAAATCTGCATGATGTTTGCGTCCTGCGCCCCCTGAAAAATCGCACGCGGCTCATGGTCAAATTTTCCTTCACAGAGCCGGCAGGCGCATAGCTCCCTTTTCAGCTGTTCAAAGATTTCCTGCTTCATAGCATCACCTAGATTCCTTTCAGCTCCTGATACAGACGGATTGCATAGCTGTCTGTCATGCCGGCCACAAAATCCGCTCCCAGCAGTAAACGCAGATACAGCCGTTCGCCACCCTCCTTATCCTGTGCAGTATACTGGTAGGTATTCAGGTAGTTTCCGGAAAGCAGATCAATGTATTTTTCCTGTATTTCACTCATGCTCAAGCCGCTGTCATAGGGCAGCAGTGCATCCATGAAGCGATCCAGCAGAAAGGTGATGATTTCATTTCCCATCAGCTCGAGCTTTAATATTGCGGCATCATTATAAACTCTGTCAAAGGCGAATTGCTTCAGACTTCGGATCAGCTGTCCTTCCTTGCTTACCGCAAGCAGCTCCTGATCAAATTCCCCGTTCATAATCGCATCATAATGCTTCAAAAATGCATCGGACACACCGGAAATACTGAACAGCTGTTTCTTTGTCAGCCATGTGAAAACTGCGTGCTGATAAGGATCGAAGCCCTTTTCACTCGTTTTCTTCAGCTGGCGTCCTTCCTCCAGCCCCTGCCGCAGCAGCTCCGCTCCCCGCTCATCCTGCGCTTCCACGATTACATCCAGCAGCTGTTCATAGGAATACAGACCTTTTTTATAGCCATCCTCCAAATCCGCAAAGGTATAAGCCAGATCATCTGCCGCCTCCAGTATAAAGCACAGCGGATTCCGGCAGCCCGTTGTACCGGTATTCTGTTTGATTTCCAGAAACTGATCCGTTTCACTCTGATAGTAACCGACCTTTTTTCTGAGCAGACTGCGCTTTGATTTTTCCTTTGTATCCTCTGCCAGCTTTTCCAGAGAGTTCACCGGGTACTTGATAATCGTATCCATAACACTGCTGGTCAGATGCATACCGCTTCGTCCTGTGAGACGGTGCAGCTTTGTGATTATACGCAGCGCCTGGGCATTGCCCTCATAATACAGAAGGTCTGCCTGCTGCTGCTCATCCAGCCATGCCTGTAAAGGCCGTTGCTTGAATTGTAACAGGGATAGATTTTTCTCAAACCAGTTGCGAATTGCACTTTCTCCAAAATGACCGAAGGGCGGATTGCCAATATCATGCAGAAGACCTGCACAGTTGAGAATTTCAATAACCTTCAAGGAATCCGGCTGATCCCCGGCAGGTGCCAGCTGCTGATCAAGCACCTGTATGCATACCTGCTTGCCAATCAGCTTTGCGATAGAGGATACCTCCAGAGAATGCGTCAGTCTTGTGCGCACAAAATCACTGTTGTCAAGCGGGAATACCTGTGTCTTATCCTGCAGTCTGCGAAAGGATGCACTGCGGATGATCCGATGATAGTCACTTTCAAATTCACTGCGGTATTTCTCTGCATTTGCGGATGTTTTCTGCGGAATCCGTGTTTCGCTTGTTATGCTATTCCATGATAGTCGGTGCATGGTCTTACCTCCTTTTAGACCGGCACACCCAAACACAGGTACTCTGAATAACGCCTGTATCAGGATAAGCTGCCGCCATATGCTCTTGCCCTTTTTTCTATTTTATCACACTCTGCATCCTTTTACCCCTGTCATACAAAGAAAAAACACAGGACTGCTGTGTATACCGTTTTTCAAAAGCTTTCTATTCCGGCACACAGAAATGAAGCCGCTGTAGAATCATAGCGGGTATTTGCTTTTCAGAAACCAAGCGCATACCATGGTTTTGTGGTCCTGCACGAATGAGAAATTTAAGCAGTCTGCATGCCGGCACAGATAGGGTCTGCTTTGATTCCATGGCATTTTCATTTATATACTCTGCAGCATGAAGGTCTCTTTTTCGTTTTGTTCAGCCCTGTTTCCTTCTACAGCGGATAGGCTTGTGTGTGCATGATGGATATGAAAAAACACCGGTAGAAAGGCGATACATTGCAGTATCATCTCTTACAGCGGTGTATTTTCTAAATCAAAAGGCGCTTATGCCTGCACAATCTTCTGCAGAGGGAACCTTTGACGCTTCCATCATACCATGTTTTCCGGTGCTTTTGTTTTATGATTTCATTTCCTCATCAGCATCCTCAATCCGGTATTCCCGCAGTTTTTTCAACGGCTCTGCACCGCCGCGTAGCTGCTTCCGCTCAAATTCCTTTACCGAGGTGTTCTTCATGCGCAATACCTCGGCATACAGCTGGCGGGATGACATACGGGATGCCCCCTGTCCGCTGGCAATCAGCTGTTCCATACCGTCAGAGGTTGCCACAGTTACACGGAATTCACTCGCAAGCTGATGCGTTGCCTGTTCAATATACATATCGGCTGTCTGCGCCTGTTTTGTATACACAACATGAATCGTTCCCTCTTTATGAGAGGAGCCGATACCTGCTTTTACCTTATAGGCATCAAAGACAAGAATCAATTCACAGCCGCGATACCCCTGATAGCTGCACATGATGTCGATCAATCGATGCCGTGCCGCATCCAGATGCTCTTTTGCCATGGCTTTCAGCTCTTCCCAGTCGTGAATCACATTATATCCGTCCACCAGCAGGCATTCCGGGAGCGGCTGATAGCAAATGTTCTGTTTTTCCAAATCTATAATATTCGAGGCGGGTTTCGCTTTCTGCGGTGGTCTTCGCTTGATCGGACCGTATGTACGGATAAAGATTTCCTCCAGCTCCTTTTCATCCACAGGCTTTGCCGTATAGCTCTGATAGCTTTCCCTTTTCAGCTGCATACGGCCCCAGTCACTCTGCATATGCATATGCTGCTTCACTTCATTCCAAGGCACATAATAGCCCGCTCCATGAGAACAGAAGATGGAACCACACGGATGATCCATGTCTGCATCACAGTCATATGCCACTTCCTTCAGCACATCCTCCTCATCTGCGCATGCCTCATAGCCCTTCAGTGTACAGAACAGGCGTCCCTTCCCCTTGGTATAGGCATATACCTCCTGTGGATAGCTCTGCAGCTTCCGTACCGGTGCACTGCCGCTGATGACACTCATCTCCCCACTGTCTTCCTGCAGGGTAAAGGTACCGTGAAAGCGCTCGATGTCAAATACCGCACGGCTGACGCAGGAAGGAGGAATGCGAAGGGTAAATTCATAGTAAGGCTCCAGCAGTATGCTTTCTGCACTGCGCAGTCCATGCCGCAATGCCCGATAGGTTGCCTGCCGGAAATCTCCGCCCTCGGTATGCTTTTGATGGGCACGGCCGCAAAGCAGGGTGATTTTCATATCGGTAATGGGAGACCCGCTCAAAACGCCGACATGCTCCGTTTCCTGCAAATGGCTCAGAATAAGACGCTGCCAGTGACGGTCCAGCACCTCATCCTTACAGTCACTTTCAAAGAGCAGACCGCTTCCTCTCGGCAGGGGCTCCAAAAGAAGATGCACCTCTGCATAATGACGCAGCGGCTCATAATGGCCAATCCCCTCAACTGTGTTCAATATCGTTTCCTTATATACAACACTGCCCTCATCAAAGTCCACGGCGGTATGATAACGCTCCTGTATGGTATGCTTTAATACCTCGGTCTGAATATCCCCCATCAGCCGTACATGCAGCTCTTTTAAATGAGTATCATAGCTTACATGCAGCTGTGGATCCTCCTCCGCCAGCTGGCGCAGCTGCTTCAGCATGACAAAGGGATCACATCCCGCTGGAAGCTGCACACGATAATTCATAAACGAGGTAAGCTGAACCTCCTGCCGACTCCTTTCAAAGCCAAGACCATCCCCTGCATGAAAACCGGTCAATCCCTTTACTGCACATACACAGCCGCTGCATGCCTCCTCGCAAAGCTGATAACGGGTTCCGGAGTACAGACGAATCTGATCGACCTTTTCATCCTCCGCAAGCTTCGTTTTTACCTTGAGACTGCCGCCGGTGATTTTCATATGCGTCAGACGGTTTCCATTCTCATCCCGACTGATTTTAAATATCCGGGCACCAAATGCTTCCGGATATGCCGGAGCCTTTGTACAGGAGTTTAACATATCAAGAAATTCCTGAATTCCTTCCATTTTCAGTGCAGAGCCGAAGCAGCAGGGAAAGATGGTTCGCTGCGCAACCGCATCTGCCAGCTGCTCATCGGTAATTCCTCCTGTTTCCATATAGCTTTCCAGCAATTCATCACTGCACATGGCCAGCTGCTCCTGACATGCTTCATCCTGCAGGGTAACATCCACACAATGCTCATCCAGATGCCGTTTCAAATCCTCCATGATCTGTGTGCGCTCTGTATGGCTGACATCCATCTTATTCACAAATACGAGAGCAGGAACATGATAATGCTGCAACAGCTTCCAAATCGTTTCCGTATGGGACTGTATGCCATCCAGTGCATTGATGATCACCACTGCATAGTCCAGCACCTGAAGCACCCGCTCCATTTCTGCGGAGAAATCCACATGTCCCGGTGTATCCAGCAGGGTAATGCGTGTATCCTTCCAGTCAAAGATTGCCTGCTTGGCATAAATCGTGATACCGCGATCCTTTTCCTGTGCATCATAATCCAGAAAGGCATTTCCATGGTCCACCCGTCCCAGCTGACGAATACTCCCGGACACATACAGCAGACTTTCCGACAGCGTTGTTTTGCCGGCATCCACATGTGCCAGCATTCCGATATTTATATTGTTCATCATTTCACTTCTTTCATAGTATCCAGCGTAAAGCATCACGTATTGTTGTTCTTTCTGAGCTGCTCTTTTCATTATAAGAGTTCTGAGGAAAAAAGAAAAGAATTTTGTCAGCTTCCTGATCGATGGGGCGTTATCCGTTTATAGCTGCTCCCTATCTATAGCGAACAGGCAATTTCAGTTCACCGTACGTTCTCGGCAGAAATCGCATGAAGCAAAAGCCGCTGTATTCTTTGCCCTACAGCTGTATGCTTCCTTAATGTTATAAAAATCGCATATAAAAAGAACAGCGTGCCCGCATGTAGGTTACCTGTTCCTTTCGGTTCATTCAATATGTATGTTCATCTCCGTAAAGTCTTTTCAGCTCAGTATGTCATCATGCCCGGATTTGAAGCGTTTTTTGAAGCCGCTTGGAAATAAAAGGCAAATATTTGGACTCCTATCCTGCAACTAGCGAAAATGTCATAGCCACTATGACGCGCATACAGGCCTTCCGGTTGGAAACATGTGTGTGTCTCAGGCCGCCTCGAACGCATGCATCCAGTTCACCTTACGATAATATAGGAAGAAGGCGATGGAGCTTAAGGACCATGTCAGCGGATATACCCAGTATACAACGGCGATATCATTCAAAAAGTGAATCATAACCGTTAAAAAGGTCACCCGCACCACACACCAGAACAGCAGCATGACAATCATTGGTACCATGGATTTTCCGGCACCGCGCAGTATGGCGGATATGCAGTGTGAATAAGCCAGCAGGAAGAAGAACATTGCCGAGGTTCTGGCTCTCTCGGTTCCAAACATTACCACCTGCGGATCATTGTTAAAGGCAGCTGTCAATAGCGGTGCCCCCAGAAAAATGACAATTCCGATCACCTCTGCAATCGCCATGGAGCACAGCATACCGAATTTTGCGCCCTTTTTCGTACGTTCGTATTGACGTGCCCCCAGGTTCTGACCGACAAAGGTTGTCAGTGCCATGGTGAAGCTGGTAATTGGCAAAAACGCAAACCCCTCGATTTTTGAATAGGCTCCGCATCCGGCCATTGCCATTTCCCCAAAGCCGTTGATATTGGATTGCACGACCACGTTGGCGATGGCGATGATGGAATTCTGAAGACCGCTTGGCAGACCATAGCGGATAATCAGTGCGAGCATATCCTTGTGAAAGCGAATTTTGCGTAAGGAAAGCCGATAACTGTCCTTTGTCCGCAGCAGCCGGTTCATACACAGAAATGCACTGACGAATTGCGAAAGAATCGTCGCAAAGGCCGCAGAGCCAACCCCCATGTGAAAGACAACGATCAATACGATGTCCAGCACGATATTGATAATTGATGAAATGATCAGATAATTCAGCGGATGTCTGCTGTCACCTACCGCCTGCAGGATGCCCACAAAGATGTTGTACATGACAAGCCCCAGAGAGCCCATAAAATAAATGCGGAAATAGGTTACCGACTGCGGCAGAACATTCGCCGGTGTATCCATCCAGATCAGAATCTGAGGTGCCAGAAGAACGCCGAGCACCGTTAGAACCAAACTGGAAACAAGACCGAAGGCGACTGTTGTATGAATCGCCCGCTGCATATTGTCGATATCTCTGGCTCCAAAATAACGGGCAATCACAACCCCTGCACCGATTGCGATACCGTTGAAAAAGCCGACCATCAGAAAGATGAGATTTCCCGACGAGCTGACGGCAGCCAGTGCATTGCTGCCAAGAAAATTTCCTACAATCAATGAATCCGCTGTATTGTACAGCTGTTGAAACAGATTTCCCAAAAACAGAGGAAGGGCGAAGAATATGATTTTCTTCCATATCGTTCCCTCTGTCATTAAATTTTTTGATTCCTCTACCTCCATAAATTTTCTACTCTCCCTTTTTAAATGCTAGTATTTATGATACTCACACGATGCTGCTTCGTCAAGAGCAGATTTTGATAATCCAAAAATACCCGGCTGTTTTATGACCTTTTGATCCTTTACAGCAGCGTTATCCCATTCATTTGTTTCTATATTCTTCTTTCAGTGTCTTATGGAACAGTTTTTTCTTGTGTTTTCGGCAGCCGTCAAGGTCACAGTTTTCACAGGTAAGACGTGCATTGCTGCATTTGTAAAAGCGCTCCGGATGCAGTGCATGTCGAATTTCCCAGACTATCAGGGACAGCACACCGAGCAGAACCAGTGTGAGGGTGAATACATTGGGAAAGAAGATCAGAAAGCTGTATTGGAAGAAGGAGTCCCAGTTGTAGATTCTGCATTCCATACAGCAGTCCGGACGAATGAAGATGGAATGAAACGGGCACCAGCCGAATATGGCGAAGAATACGGAAAAATTGGAGAGAGTAAACAGGAGGAATATCCAGATCCGATCGAGAAGTCCGTTGCAGTACAGATACCCGGGGATGGCGAGAAAGGTCAGCCAGAACAGCATTGCGCCGGCAGCACGCCGGTCATAGCTGCGTTTTTCCGTGAGAAGTACCTGCGCTGATTCCTCCCCGGCCTCATAATTTTTCTCAAACTGCCGACCTTTATACAGGGTGGTATTGCAGAAAGACAGCATATCCTTTATCGGAAACACGCTAAAGTAAAGAAACGCGGCAGCATAAACAGGGAAAGGAAGCGAAAAGGGCAGATTTCTATCAAACAGCATACAATAGCAGGCAAATGCAAGTAGTGCACCGGAAGTAAATACACGTATTCTATTCATCATCCGTCCATGGACGACTGCGTCCAAGCCAGTCCCGTTCCTTCCAGTATTGATAGTCCAGCTCGCCTGCCCCCATCCCGTGCTTTTGCATCTGCCGCATCGCATGAAACAGCAGCTTCTGTTTCCAGCTGATACGCTTATGGTGCTGCTTTCGTTTGATACGGCTGGCGAGCTTTGCAAGATCTGTCCTCAGTCTTCGTTTGATGTTTTCGGGTACTGCCTCCCATGTAGTTGCCATGGATCGAAAGCCATAGCTGCTTATATGGGATATTCCCCATCCTGTCAAACTTGTGCGAATATCCTTTGCGGCTTTTTTCATCCCGCTGCCTGCACCGGAGGCTAAGATTACCGCCTGCTTATGATACATGGAAGGCAGGGGACGATGTACAACGAAATTTAGAAAGCAGTGATCCAGAAATGCTTTCATGGAACCGCTTGTCCGCAAGCAGTAGGTAGGGGTTGTAAATATAAGTAAGTCTGCTTCTTTCATTGCCTTCATAATAGGAGCCATATAGGCTGTGTGCGGGCAGAAGTCCTCTCCCAGCTCCATGCAGCGATAACAGCCGCAGCAGAAATGCGGCATATCCTTAGGTAAATAAAATTCATGCAGGGCTTCCACCGGCAGCTGCTCCAGCAGCAGGTGTGCCGCATGCCACGATGACTGCCTGTGATTCTGACCATGTAGTAGCGTAACCTTCATATCAGTCACCCTTTGTAGAATTCAGCTTCAGAAATTGTCGAATGTGCTGCTGAAGCAGTTCGATTGCCGTTCGTTCATACTGTGGGTTGGAATCGCATAGCTGAAGCAGCAGAAAGATTGGTGAATAAAACTGCAGTGCCGTAATCTGCGGATCAAGCGGCTTCAGAATACCTGCTTTCATCAAGTGCTGAAAGATCACTGTCTGATATGCAATTGCATCATCGAAATACTGCTTCTGGAATAGCTTGGCTAGTCGTTGATTGTGATAGCGCTCCATATTCAGCATTTTGCGAAAGCTGCTCTCATACGCATCGTGAAGAAAATAAGAAAACATATGCACGCCCATATCGACAAGCTGGTCATCCGTAATTTGGGTATACAGCTTTCCGTCTTTCTTCGCATCACTGCCATTGATCTGCATACCGGCAGCGTGCTGTGCATAGCGCTTTTCCATTTCCTTTATAATGGCAAGGAAAATGTCCTCCTTGCTTGCATAATGCTTGTATAAGGACGGTGCCTGTATGCCTACTGCCTTTGCAATCTGTGCGACACTGATTGCATCATATCCATATTGTGCAAACAGATGCAGAGCCTCTGTACGGATACGCTCCTTTGTGGATAACTGCTTCATAGCTATTCTCCCTTCAGCTAACACTCATTAGCCTTTCTACTGTCAGTATAGGCTAATAATCGTTAGCTGTCAAGCACATACGCTGTATTCTTTTTGTTTGTGAAAGCAACTGGCTCTTTTGTCTTACTGCAGTAAATTACACAGAAAGCAATATTGCTCCTACAAAAAAAGGAGATACGTATGCCTGACTTGCATCAACTGCATAGGTATCTCCATTTCTTTATTATTTCGAAAACAGGTAAGGTGTTCTCATTATCCGCTCTATTCTCCTTCAGAAAGCAGACGAAGCCTCTTTTCCCTACTCCTCGTCGTCTTCCTTGCCATCCCAGCAATATGTACACAGCTTGCATTTATCCAGTCCGATGGATGCAATCATATCGTCCAGACGGTGATAGCGAAGGGATGTGAAGTTGGAGCGCTGACGGATTTCCTCACACATCTTCTGATAGCGTTCGCTGTCAGGATCTGCGTATTCCGCCAGTACCTCACTCGATACATCATCACCCTCCAATTTGCGGATGACTCTGCGTGTAATCAGATCCATTTCCGATTTTGAGCGTGAAAAATTAAGATATTTACAACCAAAGATAATCGGCGGACAGGCTGGACGGACATGTACTTCCTTCGCACCGCTTTCATATAAGAATTCCGTAGTTTCCCCAAGCTGCGTCCCCCGCACAATGGAATCATCTATTAACAGCAGGCGCTTATCCCGAATCAGCTCCTGTACCGGTATCAGCTTCATCTTCGCAATCATATTCCGCTGCATCTGTCCTGTTGGCATAAAGGATCTCGGCCACGTTGGTGTATATTTGATAAACGGTCTTGCGAACGGCACGCTGGAGACATTGGAATACCCTACTGCATGTGCAATTCCGGAATCCGGAACACCTGCGACACTGTCCACCTCTACATCATCACGACCGGCAAGCAGCTCACCACAGCGGTTTCGCATACATTCCACATTGACTCCCTCATAGGTGGACGTCGGATAACCGTAATAAACCCACAGAAAGGAACAGATTTTCATTTTTTCCCTTGGTTTCTGCAGTACCTCAATACGCTCCGGAGTGATGAAGACAATTTCTCCGGCTCCCAGATCACGGTAGTGATGGTAGCCCAGATTCAAAAATGCACTGCTCTCGAAGGTTGCGCAGAAGCCCGTCTCCTTTTCTCCAAGAACGATTGGTGTTCTTCCAAGTAAATCCCTTGCCGCATAAATACCATACTGTGTCATCAGCAATATGCTCATACTGCCCTTGACCAGACTTTGTACATACTGCAGGCCTTCTACGATGGTTGCCTTGTGATTGATTAACGAAGCAATCAGCTCTGTTGGATTCACCTCTCCGGTACTCATCTCCAGAAAGTGTGTAACCCCGCGTTCAAAGCATAGACTCTGCAGCTCTTCCAGATTGTTGATACGGCCAACCGTTGTGATGGCAAAGGAGCCCAGATGGGATTTTACCAGAAGCGGCTGTGCCTCATTGTCTGAAATACATCCGATTCCAAGATTTCCATCAAATTCCTCAATATCTTTTTCGAATTTCGTACGAAACGGAGAATTCTCGATGTTATGAATGGCACGGGCAAAGCCCTTTTCTCCATGTATCGCCATTCCTCCACGTCTCGTGCCCAGATGTGAATGGTAGTCTACACCAAAAAACACATCCAGTACACAGTTTTCTTTTGAAGCTACTCCAAAAAAACCGCTCATATCTTACCTCCAATTAACTCTTTCTTTTCTTTTTGCGCATAGCACAGATTCATTTTAACGCTTTTTGCCCCGTATGAAAATAAAAAGATAGTTTTTTTTACATTTTTTTCTAAGCTGTAGTGGCTGTTTGCCGTTGAAATTCTGAGAAAGCCTGCACAAACTATAAGGGATGTCATAGCTGATCATAGACATTGTTTCAGTTTCTCCTACTGTACGGCAGCTGTATGACTTTCTTTCTGAAATATTGGTGATTCATCACATTCTATACATGATGCTCCAGCATATGGCGTGTATGCATAAGTGTTCTTAGAACAGTGTATCCCCATCGAATTATGGATGAAAGTACTGTCACAGTCCGATTTCAAGCTGGTTCTTCCATATATCTGATATCAGATACGCTACGGAAATCGTCTTGACTTCGTTAAAAAAGAACCTCACAGGGAAGTTCTTTCTCATTGCTTTGATTTACTATCATGAAGATATACAGGATCATCCTAAGTGCATGCTATCAAATAATTTTCTTCTGCTTTCCTATATCAAGCATTAGGAGGCAGTCATTTTTCAGACTTCTCTTTTCAACACCGGAGTACCATGCCGAGCAATGTTCACGTATAAGGAATTTATCAGGAACAGCATTACTCACTGTAGTACTCCGCCTGCGCATTCCAAAGCTGTGCGTACACACCATTTTCCTTCAGCAGAGTAAAACAAGCGCAATAAATAAAAATTTACGCATAATCTTCTATATATT
>ENA-OPRK01000935-OPRK01000935.1-human-gut-metagenome-genome-assembly--contig:-NODE-935-length-12782-cov-3.085959_pt1 | contig 12782 bp, 8 predicted proteins | sample MGYA00241793_ERZ501877 | MGnify/ENA primary metagenome ERZ501877 (study PRJEB25962, sample SAMEA1966253) | human gut metagenome | biome: human gut; feature: human-associated habitat; material: faeces... | reverse complement strand
GATGTTTGAAGAACAAAATGCAACAGAGATAGAGTATAAGGGTAAGCAAGTAAGTACACTTTATCGATACGATAAAAGGGAAAATATCTGAATGGCTGTAAGGAGAAGACATATGAAATTCACAAATACATATCGTTATGTGGTATTAAAGCAGGTAATGTTCTTGATTCTATTCTTAATTATTTTAGTGTGCATGATTAAAATAGATTTAGAATACTTAAAAAAAGAAGTGCTTATAGTCTTTGCATTTGTAATATACTTTGCCATAAAAATAGGTTTATTTTTTATTGACAGATTATGTGGAGTGCAAAAAGAAAAGATGCAATATCATAGTATGAAAGCAGTTTATGATGAAAGGGGACGGAAGGTGAACAGTGTTATAGGTGAGCCGGTTTTTTATCAATTTCCAAATATGATTTGGTTATCTGGAACAATTTTATTGAAACCAAAAAGCAGTGAAAAACCAAAAACATTTCGTTTGGTGACAACAGGAGAAGAATTAAGTCACTATATGGAGAAAAAAGTTGCAACGGTCTATTACTTTAAACGTTCCAGGATTATTGAGAAGATCGTATTTGATAAAGGATGAAAAGGGATAAACATTATGGATCACATTTGGACGATAGAAAACTGGGAACAAAACATTGATTTCATGGAAGAAGGTCATCGGACGGGCTTCAGGCTTCGGTTTGACAGTGGGATAGATCCGGAGGTACGAAGGGCATGTAAAGAGTTTGCGGCATTTTTGAGAAAAGAATATTTCTTTCCCCTCAGAGTTGTTGCCTACATAAAAAATAAAAAGAAAATACGGGCAATGGACGGGGATCTGGTATATGGGACATTCTGGAGTATGGAAGATGATTATACAGTGGAACCGTATATCCGGGTTGCGGCAGGAGACTATTTAGATTTATGTGACAGATGGGGAAAGGACAGTGCATTGACGGCAATCTTGCTTACAATAGGGCATGAACTGACACATTATTTTCAGTGGATCAACGCATTGGAATTAACCCCGATCGGGATGGAGCGTCAGGCAACAAAATATGCAAGATATGTGTTAGACGATTATGCAGAAACAAGGGAGCATCCTTGAGTGCGGATCGAATGAAAAAAGGAAAAGAAAAATGAGTGGCAGAGTAGAACATTCTTTGAAAAGAATGCCGTCTATTCTGCTTTTTTAATTGAAGGTGGTGAAGGATATGAAGCAAATGGTGACGAGCTTGTTTGGAATGTTTGGGAGTGCAGTTGCCCTTTTATTTGGCGGATGGGATATCGCACTGCAGACATTGGTTCTTTTTATGGGAATCGACTGGATCACAGGCGGGATTCTTCTGCAGGTGATTTTTAAGAAAAGTCCGAAGTCAGAAAATGGCAGACTGGAGAGTCGTGCGGGCTGGAAAGGGCTGTGCCGAAAAGGAATGACACTGTTGTTTGTTTTGATCGCAGTCCGTCTGGACCTTTTGATGGGGACAAATTATCTGAGGGATGCCGTGTGCATTGCGTTTATCGCAAATGAAGCGTTGTCTATTCTGGAAAATGCGGGATTGATGGGGATGCCCATTCCAGAAGTACTCAGACAGGCAATTGATATTTTGAATGGAAAAGCAGAGAAATATACAGAAAGCAGGGGAGAGCGATGAAGAAAGAGGAATTTATTCAGAAAATTGCAGGATATGTAAAGAAATATGCGGCTGCATATGAAATCAAAGTATGCAGTCCGATTATTGCACAGGCAATTTTGGAGTCCGGCTGGGGAGAATCCAGGCTGGCGAAAGACTATCACAATTATTTTGGGTTGAAATGTGGGACGAAATGGCAGGGGAAGTCCGTCAATCTGGCAACCTGGGAGGAATATGAGGCCGGAACGGCGATGGTGATTTCCGATTATTTCCGGATATTTGACAATATGGAAGAGGGGGTGAAAGGATATTTTGAACTGCTTCAGCTTCCACGTTATCAGAATCTGAAGGGAATCACAGAACCCGGACGCTATCTGGAAACCATTTGGGCAGATGGGTATGCGACCAGTTCCGTCTATGTGCAGAAAAATATGGAACTGATCGAGCAGTATCAGTTAACGAAGTATGATGAGAATGTATCGGGAAGAAGGGCTCAGGATGTATTGAACGTGATGCGTTCATGGATTGGATACAGTGAAGCGAATGGGAAGTTCCGGCAGATTATTGATCTGTACAATTCGCATCAGCCGCTGGCAAGGGGATATGCTGTGCAGTATACCGATGAGTGGTGTGATACCGCAGTTTCTGCAGCAGCGATCCAGGCGGGATGTGTGGACTTGATCGGAACAGAATGCGGATGTGAAAAGCATATCGAAATCTTTAAAGAAAAGGGGATCTGGATTGAAGATGGAACTATCGTGCCACTGCCAGGAGATATCATTTTGTATAACTGGGATTGCCAGGTACAGCCAAATGACGGGTATTCCGATCACATTGGATACGTGGAGTCTGTTTCAGGACAAATGATCACAGTGATAGAAGGAAATTATAATGAGGCAGTGGCGAGAAGGCAAATTCCGGTGGGCTGGGGTCAGATCCGCGGCTATGTAAGACCGAAGTATACAGAAGGTGTGACAGGGCGGCCCTCCAAAAGTATTGAGGAAGTTGCCGGGGAAGTGATACAAGGAAAATATGCAAACGGTGAAGAACGAAGAAAGAAGCTGTGTGATATGGGATACGATCCGGATGCTGTTCAAAGGGAAGTAAACAGGCAGTTGAGTCAAAATGAGGCTCAGGCGGAATATTATGTTGTGCAGGAAAATGATACTTTATCAGAGATTGCAAAGCGTTTTGCAACAACTTATCTGGAACTGGCAGCATGGAATGGAATTGCAGATCCGAACATGATCTACGTTGGACAGAAAATCAGGATTCGATGAAGAAATATTGGCAGAAATGATTGAAAAATTACCGTAAAAATTTGATGTGAAAACGTAATATGTAAAAAATAGACAAAATAAATGAGCGAAATCTATTGTGATAGTAAAGAAAGTACAATTTCTGGTAAATATATTCCATATTAAAGGGGGGAACAGTATAGTACTCTAGAATTCAAGCGGGAAAATCCCAGACATGTAAGGAACCAGAAAAAAATAAAGCATTTTCTGGTTTTACTTTCATGTGGAAGAAAAGGAGGAAAATGAGGATGAAAACCAGAAAAGAAGGGAGCAAAGCCAGATTACTCGGACTGTCATGCATGGCGCTTGTGCTGACGGCATTTGGGGTAACAGGAGTCCGTGCAGATGCGGCAGATGCAAAAAAAGCACCGCCACTGGTCAATCTGGCAGAGGAAAAGGATGTCAAAGTTACAGTCGGGGAAAATATGAATCTGAAAGATGAGAATTTATTAACCGATGGTGACAAATATTATCTGCAGCATGATGCTACGGGAAATAAAGAGGGAAGCAACTGGGAGAATTATCAGGAACAGGGAACAGAAGTCACCAGCACCGCAGAAGGGGAAAAAGGTGTGTGGGTGCAGGTGGATTTGGGCGCATCCTATCCGTTGGAAGTCATCAACCTGAAACGACAGGTATATGATGGACAGGCGACAATCGGAAATGGAAATCCGGGAAATCAGGGAAAACGTCTGAAAGGAACCAAGATTTCTTATAAAAATACTGCCATTGTGATTGGAAACGAAGAGGATTTATCGGACGGTCAGATCGTTTATTATGAAGGAAATCCGACACTTCCGGATGGGGTGAAACAGCCGGAGAATGTTTCAAAGCCATACGAAGAAGCGATGGGCGGACAGTGGTTCTATATGGATTATGCAAATAAGAATGGACTTGGGGCCACAGAGCTTGGAACGACAAAAGAAGCACGTTATATCAGAGTGTATACAGAGAATCCAAAAGGTGCCGCAGTAAAATTCATGGAACTGGGTATTTATGGATATGAAAATGAGCAGGACGTACAGGAACAAAATGGTCCAAGACGTGTGATTGATAATGAACACCCAATGATGATCGCAACAGCGTATTCCAACGATGTCTATCAGATCGGACAGGAAAAAAGTCCTGAATTACAGGGATCTAACACAGTAGACGGAAGATGGAATGCTATTCCGGATGATCTGAAAGAGAATAACGTTTTGCTGTTACATACAAACAACCTCAGACAGTTTGCTCCGGATCATATCGGACAGGCTTATCTGCAGGCATTCCATGAACATGGGCTGCAGATTGCCTATGAACAGGGAGCGCCGATTATGCTTCTTGGATTGACAGCAGCTGCAACACCGGAAAATGGAGGAACACAGTACAATATTACAGCGGATATGGATTACGGCTGGTTGGATCTGATGTACCGTATGTATCCGAATATGCAGGGTGTGTTCAATACAGAGAACTTCTGGGCAGGTATTCATCCTCCATGCGAAGGAAGCGCTAAGATGCTGGAGATTGCTGACCGATTCGGTGGATTCTTTGTATGGTCAGATCAGGATCACGGTTCTACAGTGACGAATATTGTCAGCAATGCAAATATGAAAAAGGCACTGGAAAAACACGGAGATGCATTCTACTTGATTTATAAGAACACAAGTTCAAATCAACCGGATGATTTGAAAACAAGCAGTTTCTTCCAGGGAAGCTGGCTGGCAGGATATACCGGAGGCTGGGGAATGCTTTCCGATACATGGGCATGGGACAAACAGTTCTCAAAACTCTGGCAAGGAGCCGGAAGTTATAATAACTGGCAGAGACTTTGCGGAGAACCGGAAGCATTGCTTGGAATGCAAATGATGAGCACCTATCTGGGCGGCGGTGTGATCTATACCTTTGAGTTCCCGGAAATCGTATATGGAACAAGTAACACGAACAGTCCGGCAAATACACATGTCCTGACAGAATTGTTCCGTTACATTGTCAATCATCCGGCACCGTCCAAAAAAGAAATTATGGAAGAGACTAAAGCGGTCCTCTACGGAAATGTAAGTTCTGATTTTTACAGTGGTTTATCAGGAACACCGACAGGATTCCAGATTTATGAAACAGGACGCTATGGCATTATTCCTGTTATTCCGGCATGGGGAACCAGAGCGGAAGTAACAAAAAAACTGATTCAGGAAGCAGACAAACTGGGCGTAACCCCTCCGAATGTACTGGATGTCAAAGACAAGAATCTGTCCGGACAGGCAAAACAGAAGTATTTCAAAGATCTGTATCCGATCGAATATGTAGGAAATGCATTTGCTGACAAATGGGAGGGCACATGGTATCTCTACAACAATAAAGTTAATACAAATGAAAAGCAGCATGCAATTTTACCTCTGGAAGGGGAAGAAGCGCACGTCTGAAAGTAGAGATGGAGCCTCACGAATTTATGATCATGAATGAATCCGGAGACGGAACAGCGATGGATCTCACGCTGAATAACTACAGGGTAAATAAAGATGAGATTATTTTTGATAATAAATTCGGCTTGAAGTGGACAGGTGATTTTTCGCCGGGACAAGTTACAATCGATGGAAAGTTATCTGTATATGAATATATGAATAAGTACAATGTGGTAAACGCACCGGAAGGAAAGCTCTCTCCGGAAGATAATGAACTGCGTACCACTACATTTGAACTGACAAAACTGGCGAAAAAACCAGAAGTGAAGGTTGTAAAGGGGCAGCAGCCGGACACAGACGGACAGCCGCAGTACACAGAACCAAAAGTAGAATTTAACGAAGAAACAGGAAAAGCAGTTATTACAATCCAGACAAATGGATGGGTTGATCTTTCCATTACAGGCCTGGAGTTTGTATATGATGAGAATGCACAGAAAATAGAAGATGAGCCGATCAAATCTGAGAGAACCAATCTGGCAAGAGGAAAAAATGTGAGCTTTTCAAGTTCTGTAAGTGCAAATGATAGAAAAACAATGGCTGTAGACGGACAGAAAAATAATCCAGATGGATATTCTGATCCGGGCGGAAATACAGGAGGTGCACACTGGTTGCAGGTAGATCTTGGTGGGTTGCATCATGTAGAGGAAGTGAATTTGTATCGGTATTGGAGTGACAGCCGAAAATATCATGATACCGTTGTATTTCTGTCACCGGACAGTTCCTTTGATCCGGCTAAAACATTGGTCCTGTGGAACGGAAATCGGGATGCGGACAGAGAGTGGCCGGCAGCTTTAAATGGTGAGGCAGGAAAGACACATAAGTTGCCAAAAGGAGAGAAAGAAGAATACAGCGAGACAAAAGATGGAAAAACTATGAAAGTGTATGAAAAAGGTGTGTCTTGGTTGGATCCAGATACAAAAACACCATTGCCGAAAGAAGGAGAACGTTTTGATGCAGGATACATCCGTGTATATATGAACGGAAGTACAAAGGGAGATACAAACCACGTTGTAGAACTGGAAGTAATGGGCGAAACAGGGGATGTGGTGATCAAAGATGAAGAAGCACCAACTGTGCCGGGCAATCTGAGAGTCGTATCTCCGAAGGCATCGGGAGCAGAAATTCGTTTCCTTCCGTCAGTAGATAATACAGGAGTCGAAAAATACAAAGTAAGCTGGAGTAAAGGCGGAGAACAGGTTGGTTTCCGTGAAGTTACACAGACTGCGCTGATTTTAGATCCGTTGGAGGCTGGCAGCGAGTATACTGTTCAGGTAAAAGCTGTGGACAGATATGACAATGAATCTGAAGCGGCAGAAGTATCCTTTACAGCAATGGATATTCAGGTAAGCGCAGATGTTGCTTCCGGACAATATGATTCTGCACAGCAGGTGACATTGACAGCAGGTGAAGGAGCAGAGATTTATTATACTCTGGACGGCAGTCAGCCATTTGAGAAAAATAAAGAAGTTTCTGAGTCCGCTAAAAAATATGAAGGACCGATTACAGTCGAGAAAAATACAATTCTGCGGGCAGCAGCAAGAAAAGATGGGGTAGAGTATGGAACAGGTTCCTGGTATTACCTGATCGGAGCGCAGAGTCAGGACAACTGGGAAACACCGAAAGCTCCAAGCGACGTGAGAATTGACAGCAAATCTTCGTCTTCTGCAAATATCAGCTGGGCTGCGGAAGAACCGGGATGTACATACCGTGTGTATGCAAATGGTAAGATGGTATGGGAAGGAAAAGAAATGAATCAGACGATTCAGGAGCTGACCCCGCTTACTACATATCAGGTTTATGTAACTGCAGTAAATGAGAGAGGAATTGAGTCTCTCCGTTCAGAAACAGTAGAATTCGTCACTATGGCACAGTAGATAGTAGGAGGGAAAAAGATGAAAATAAAGAAATTAACTGCGTACCTGCTGATGTCCGGAATGATTTTAGGAACGATGAGCAGCGATCTGTATACGATCAAAGCGCAGGCTGTAGAAACAATAGAAGAAACAGAGGATAAGACACCGGAAAATGAGACACCTCAGATACCGGAAACTCCTGAACAGCCGGAGACAGAACCAGAGAATGAAGAAGTGACGGAAGCAGCACCGGTGGGAGAAATTGAGCTTTCTGCAGAACAGTTTCCGGATCAGGTGATACTGACATTTGCAGGAACCTGTGACAAAGATGGAAATGGAAGCCTGTCGGAAGCAGAGTGCATGGAAGTGGAAGAACTGGCAATGCCGAATGCAGGAATTACCAATTTAAAAGGTGTGGAGAATTTCCGGAATTTGCAGCGCGTGGATGTCAGCCAAAATGCGATTGGGGATTTTACACCGGTAAAAGATCTGTCATCTCTGCAGATTTTGAAAGTAAACGGAAATGCGGCTTCCGTGCTGGATGTGACAGGATGCAGCAGTCTGAAAAAGCTGTATGCTCAAAATAGTACATTTTCAGAGCTTCATGTGACAGGACTTGGAAGTCTGGAAGAAGTACGGATTGAAAATAATCATCTTACAGATCTGGATCTGACAGGCCTGACTTCACTGCGAGCATTAAGCTGTTATGGAAATCAGCTGCATACACTGGATGCAAGACCAGCAGCGGCTCTTGAAGTGCTTCAGGCAGACAGTAATGGAATGGAAAGCCTTCTCGTAGAAGGACTTGGAAATTTAAAAACACTTCATTGTCAGAATAACAACCTGCAGCAGATCTCACTCTCAGGTCTGGGAGCATTGGAGGAATTTAACGCAGCAAATAACAGTCTGACAGAACTGATCGTGGATGAAGCAAGTGCATTAAAAACGGTTCTTGCAGGAAATAATCAGTTATCCGGAGAGTTCCGTTTCGGAACAGCAAAACAGGTCAGTGTGGAAAACAACCAGATCACAAATCTGATCGGGGCAGAAGAAAATATTGCATACTTAAATTTTAACAACAACCAGCTTATCAGTCTTAAGATGGACAGTGCTGCGCCGGAAAGTGTTTATGGAAACCAAAATAACCTGTCACTGCTGCAGTTTGGAGATGTTTCAAACCTGAAAACATTGTATTGTGCAGAGAATCATCTGGCATGGACAGAGTCAGGAAAGGCTCTGGATTTACAGTTATCTCCGCAGACGATCGAGTTAAAACGGAAATATGACGGTGAAAAGTACTGGACAGATTTAAATGAGGTACTGACACCTCAACAGCTGCAGAGGACGGAAGTTCTGATGGGAGAAAACAGTCAGATTGCTTCATTTGACAAAGAGAGCGGAAAAGTATTCTATACAGGACCGGCTTCTGCACTGGAATATTATTTCACAGCAGGTGATGTCGGAGAAGACGAAGGAAATGCACGGATGCTGGTGCAGGCAAAACTGACAGAAGAAACGCACGTTCCGGGTGCACAGGAAATCTTAAACGACATCCTGGCAAACAATAAGATTCCATCAGAAGTGAAAGCAGGAACAGAAAGACTGGTTCTGCCGGAAGTTCCGGAAGGAAGTAAGATCGAGATCGTGGCAGTGAATCCGGAAGGAATCATCGGACTGGATGGAAAGGTAACAACACCGGAAAACGATACGGATGTGATCGTGACCATTCAGGTAACGGATACAAACGGAGCAACAGCCAAAGCTGATGTGAAGGTTCTGGTCAGAGGAGAAAAAGCAAACCCGAACCCGGCTCCGGATCCGGACGACGGTAACAACGGAAATGATAATAACGGCGGAAATAACAATACAGGAAACAATGGTGGAAGCAGCAATAGCGGAAGTCATAACAATGGAAGTACATCCGGCTCACACACTCAGAGTGTGGAGACAGGTGATAATGCCAATGTAATTGTATGGGCAGTACTTCTGGTGGCAGCAATCGCAGCAGTTGGCGCAGCAGTGGTTATTAGAAGAAAGAAAAAATAGGTTAGACAGATTTAGAAACAGGGAACAACAACTTCCAATCATCAGGTTGAAATGAAGAGGAGAAATTAGTATACTATCATAGTAATATTGATTTCAAAATGTTAAGAGGAGCTATAGATGGCAAGTATAAAAGATGTGGCAAAAGAGGCCGGGGTTGGAGTTGGCACAGTTTCCAGAGCGTTAAATGGGAAAGGATCAGTATCAATAGCCACCAGAAAAAAAATAGAGAAGGCGATTCATAAATTAAACTATACGCCCAACGAGCTGGCTCGCAATTTGTTTCTCAACCGAACGGGAATTATAGGGGTCATCGTGCCAGACTTAGAGCACCCTTTTTTTTCAGCCTTGACAAAATATATAGAAATGGAGTTGTACAGTCAGGGATATAAAACCATGATCTGTAATACAGTAGGTATTAGTGATCGTGAGAAGGAATATCTTGATATGCTTGACAGAAGTATGGTTGATGGGATCATAACTGGTTCTCATTGCCTGGACGGAGAGGCTTACTTAAAACAGAAGAAGCCGATCGTGTCGATCGACAGAGATTTTGGAGCACCTATTCCCATTGTGGGCAGTGACCATGCATTGGGGGGGAAGCTAGCAGCAGAATTGCTGTTAAAAAAGGACTGTAGAAAGATTCTTCAGATATCAGGTATTTCTCCGAATGTATTGGCAAATGAAAGACATACTGTGTTTGAACAGATGATAAAGGAGAAAGATATTGAACTTTTGAACATATCCATGAACTGGAATGATTTTACATGGGAAGCACACTATGAGCTGGCAAAAGAAATATTGAGTAAACATCCGGATATCGATGGTGTATTCGGAGGAGATATGGCAGCGATCGCCTGTCTGAATGTCGCCTTACAAAAGGGAAAGAAAATTCCTCAGGATATAAAACTGGTTGGATTTGATGCAATGGATATTACAAAAATGGTCTGTCCGCAATTGACAGCAATTAGGCAAAATGTAGAATTGTTGGCAGAACTTTCTGTAAATACACTTTTGGATATGGTAGAACAAAGAAAAAATGTTCCTCACAGACAGATTTTAGAGGTGGAAATACAGGATGGAAAGACCGTATAGAGATAAGAAAATAAAATTTCTTATATATAATCCATAAAAAACAAATAAAAAAATTATATAGTTTGAACAGAAAAAGTAAAGAATTTTCGAGTTTTGTATAAAAGTTACAATATAAAACTTGAAAATTCTTTTTTGTTATATGAAGTCAACAATTTGTAATTGACAAAAAGTATCTGAGATTTTATACTAAAAGTGGAACGGGTTCCAAAACAAAAATGCATGTATCTATTGGAATTTTTGTAGAATATGATATGTATATAGTCATAAAATATGGAACCGATTATCAAAAAGGAGGCACGTATGAATACTGGAAAATATACATGTATAGAAGTATTTGCTAAAAGTAAGACGGGAAAATCTGAATCTGTTAAAGTTATTTCCGGAAATGGAAAATGTCAGGAACAAGAAGTAGGTACTTTTTACTATGAGTGGATAAAATTCAAAGTCAGCAAAAATGAAGATTACGTTATCGATACTCATAACTGTGCAGTTTCTCTATGCTATTTGAGCGGCAGTGATGACTTGCTGGATTCAGGGGTATGCTATCTGGAACCGGATTCTGCGGGAGAGATGTGCATTAGAGAGAGTAAAAAACAATATAATTCGCCTATACGAGAACAATATCATTTTGTTCCATGGAAAAACTGGATGAATGATCCAAACGGATTATGCTGGTATCAGGGACGGTATCATATGTTTTATCAGTTTAATCCTCATTCTCAGGAATGGTCAAATATGTATTGGGGACATGCAGTCAGTAAAGATCTGATACATTGGGTTCATCTTCCAGTTGTATTAGAGCCTCAGGAAGAAATTTTAAAAAATCCTCAGAATATAAAGGGTGGAGCTTTTTCGGGAAGTGCAGTTGTACTTGACAATGAGGTGGTATTTTACCTTACTCGTCATATTGGTCCGCTGAAAGATTGTGAAGAAACAGTGCAGAAGCAGTGGATGATGAAAAGCCAGGATATGATTCATTTTACACCGGAACAATTGATGATAGAGAAAAGACCAGAGAATGCATCCTTCCACTTCCGGGATCCGAAAGTCTTAAAGGTCAAAGATACATGGTATATGGTTCTTGCCAGCGCAATGAATGATAAGGCAGCGATTCTTCTTTATTCATCTAAAGATATGGAAAACTGGAAATATCTTCATCCGCTGCTGATAGAAGAAACGGAAGGAATTGAATGTTTTGAGTGTCCGGACTTTATGGAATTAGATGGAAAATATCTGGCATTGGGAGCATGGATGTGTCATTACGATGAACAGAATCGCTATCAGATGTCGAGATATTATATCGGAGAATTTGAAAATGAACAATTCCGTAAAGAATCAGAAGGCTGGTTTGATTTCGGCAGCAACTGTTATGCAATGCAAAGCTTCTGTCATGAGGGAAGAAGAATTAACATTGGATGGATTTCAGATTTCTATAAAGAACATCTGGAATGGAATGGAGGGGCGTATGGAAGTATGACCATTCCAAGAGAGATGCATATCAGGGATGGTCGGCTCTTTCTGACACCGGTAGAAGAAATAGATCTTTTAGAGGGAGAAATTCTGTATAGTGGAGAGAAAGAAAATATCAATTTAAATCAAATTCCAGGCAATACCTACAGAGCTCGGATAACATTTAATGAAGAGACAGAATTCTCGATTCTTCTGGGAAAGGACAACGAAAAAGAAATTCTGCTTCTCAATGATAAAAAAGGAGTAAGAATTCAAACCAGGGGAGTCAGGAGTGAAAATATTCTGTTTAAAGCAGATGTAGAAAAGGTAGAATTTCTGGACATCTTTGTAGATCATAGGGTGATAGAAGTCTACATCAATGAAGGAGAAGCAGTAGGAACAAAGTTATTTTATAATACGTCCGAGTCTGGGTGTTTTATGTTAAATGCAGAAAAACAAGAAGCGGTGAAAAAAGCGGAAATTTCTCTTATGAAATCCATTTGGTAGATAGCGAAGGAGGAAGAATCTATGAAAAAAAGATTGATAGCTGTTATGGCGGCGATAGCAGTTGCTGGACTGGCTGCAGGATGCAGCAGTGTGAAGGAGCGGGTCAATGAAGATGGAGAATCAGTCATTACTGTCTGGAGCCCAAGTGATGAGCCGGCAATTGAAGAATGGTGGACAGAAAAAATTGCAGAGTTTAATAAGGCTCATGAGGGAAAAATTGAACTGAAGCGGGAAGCGATTGTAAGAGCGGATTCTTATGCATATGAAGATAAGGTGAATGCGGCAATTACATCTAACGACTTGCCGGATATTCTCTATGTTGATGGTCCTAATGTTTCCGTTTACGCAGCAAATGAAATCACAGTTCCTTTGGATGATTATTTTACAGAGGAAGAGTGGAGTGATTTTCTGGATTCTTCGAAGAATCAAAATACATACAATGGAAAAATTTATGCTGTTGGGGCTACAGAG
>ENA-OPRK01000933-OPRK01000933.1-human-gut-metagenome-genome-assembly--contig:-NODE-933-length-12865-cov-2.081187_pt1 | contig 12865 bp, 9 predicted proteins | sample MGYA00241793_ERZ501877 | MGnify/ENA primary metagenome ERZ501877 (study PRJEB25962, sample SAMEA1966253) | human gut metagenome | biome: human gut; feature: human-associated habitat; material: faeces... | reverse complement strand
GGTAGGACTGGAGCATCCCACGGGAGGGCATGTCATCTACGACGGCAATGACCTGGGCAATATGAGCCAGGCCCAGATGAAGCCCTTCCGCACCCAGCTGCAGATGATATTCCAGGATTCCTATTCATCCTTAAATCCCAGGAAGCATGTATTTGAGATACTGTCGGAACCCATGCTGTATCACGGACTGGCCAAACGCGGGAACGTATACTCCCATGTGGAAAAGCTGCTGGACATGGTAGGACTTCCGAAAAACTGTCTGGGAAGATATCCCCATGAATTCTCCGGCGGACAGAGGCAGCGCATAGGCATTGCCAGGGCACTTTCCCTAAATCCCAGGCTGCTGGTATGCGACGAACCGGTCAGCGCCCTTGATGTGTCCATACAGGCCCAGATATTGAACCTGCTCAGGGATTTGCAGAAGGAGCTGGGGCTTACCTGTATCTTCATCGGCCACGGCCTGGGAGCTGTGAACTATGTCAGCGACCGGATTGCCGTCATGTACCTGGGAAAGATTGTAGAGATTGCCGGCCGGAAGGAGCTGTTTGACCATCCCCTTCATCCTTATTCCAGGGCCCTGTTCGAGGCAGTGCCCATACCTGATCCGCGAAAGCGCAGGAAGCGGTCTGAGGGAATTGTGGGCGGTGAGACGGCGTCCAATGTGAATACGCCTTCAGGATGTCCCTTCCACCCCAGATGCCCCCACTGCAGGGGAGAGTGTATGAGCGGGGAAATGGAGCTGAAACCGGCGGCACCCGGAAGCAGCCACCTGACAGCCTGTATCCGGTATAAGGAATTAGAGAAGGAGGTTGGGCAGGCATGACAAAATATATACTGAAGCGTATTCTGATTGCCATTCCCACCCTGCTTGGCATCACCATCATCGATTACGCCATCATGTGTTTTGCGGGCAGCCCCCTGGAAATGCTTCAGGGAGCCCGCATATCCCAGGAGGCCATTGCCGCCAAGGAGGCAGCCATGGGATTGGACAAACCTTTCTATATACAGTACTTTATCTGGCTGGGGCAGCTTCTTTCCGGAAACATGGGGTATTCCGTGAAATCCTACGAGGCGGTCAGCGCCATGATTGGAAGCCATCTGGGACCTACCCTTCTTCTGATGGGGGTGTCGTTGATTGTAAGCCTTATAATGTCGGTGCCTGCCGGAATCTACAGCGCCATCCATCAGTATTCCAAGGGGGATTACGCCGTGGTGACAGCCTCCTTTTTCGGAAGCAGCATACCGGGATTTTTCCTGTCCCTGCTGCTGGTTTATATTTTCAACGTGAACCTGGGCATCCTGCCCTCCGGAGGGATGACTACCCTGGGTACTGCGGGCGGCGCGGCGGATGTGGCGGTCCACATGGTAATGCCCGTGCTGGTGCTGTCTGTCTCCATGGCAGGGACCAATATCCGCTATATTCGCAGCGCCATGCTGGAAATACTCCAGCAGGATTATCTGCGCACAGCCAGGGCCAAGGGAATCGGGCGCAGGATGGTCATATATAAGCACGCCCTGCGCAATGCCCTGGTGCCCATTGTGACAGTTATCGGCATGCAGATACCGGTGCTGTTTGGCGGCGCGGTCATTGTGGAGCAGCTGTTTTCCTGGCCCGGACTGGGACTTATGACCATGAGCGCCATCCTGAACCGGGATTATCCGGTTATCATGGGCGTCTGCCTGCTTTCCGCCGTGGTGGTACTGGCAGCCAACCTGGTGACGGATATTCTGTACGCCATCGTAAATCCGGCTATTCAGTATGACTGACAGACCGGCGCAAGCACTTGACAGGAGTAAGCATAGATAGAATGAAAATGAACAGAAAGAACCCTTATGGGGATATCGGAAGAGAAAATTACTGGCAGACCGTAAGGCGGCGGTTTCTCCACCACCGCCTGGCCTGTATCAGTCTGGTGGTACTGGCAGTTATCTGCGCGGCGGCCATTCTGGCGCCCGTCATAGCGCCCTATGACCCGGACGCCATCGCAGGGCCCTTCGGCGCCCCGCCAGGCGCCGGGTTCCTGCTGGGAACGGACCAGATTGGACGGGACATGTTTTCCCGCCTTTTATATGCAACACGTATATCCCTGCTGGTGGGCGTGCTGGCCACAGCCATATCCACGGCCATAGGAGTCAGCCTGGGGCTGCTGGGGGGATACTTCGGAGGCTGGCTGGACATAGCCATCATGCGTTTTACGGATATGGTCATGTCCTTTCCATATATTCTGCTGGTGCTGGTGGCGGCAGCCATCTTTGAACCGGGGCTCTGGAGCATCATACTGATTCTCGGATTTGTGGACTGGCCCGGCATCGCCCGTCTGGTCAGGGGCAATGTGCTGAGCCTTCGGGAGACTAATTTTGTAAAGAGCAGCATTGTGGCGGGGATGCCTGCCAGACATATCCTGTTTTCAGAGATACTTCCCAATACAGTTGCGCCGATTCTGGTGTACGCCACCTTAGTGATGGCCCTTTCCATGCTGGATGAGGCTTCCTTAAGCTTCCTTGGAATGGGAGTGCAGCCGCCCACTGCCAGCCTGGGCAATATGCTGAACAGCGCCCAGTCCCTGACCGTGCTCACAAAACAGCCGTGGCTCTGGATTCCGCCCGGATTCCTGATAGTGGTCCTGGTGGTTGCCATTAATTTTGTGGGCGATGCCCTGAGGGATGCCCTGGACCCGTCGGCGGTTCTGAATCTGGGCGGGGCAGAGCCGGACGCCGAGGATCAAGACGCCGAGGATCAGGACGCCGAGGATCAGGAAACGGCGGATAGCATATAACTATACTGAAATGCATACAAAAGGAGTATATCCATGACCATCCATCAGATTGAATGTTTCCTGGAAGCAGCCAGGACCCTTAATTTTACGGAGGCGGCCAACCATCTGTATATATCGCAGCAGGGGCTGAGCCGCCAGATAGCGTCCCTGGAAAAGGAGCTGGAGCTGCGCCTTTTTGACAGGACCACCAGGGATGTAAGGCTGACCCGCAGCGGGGAGCTTCTGTTATGGCGCTGGAAAGATATTCCCAAGGAGATATATGACTCCGTGGATATGGCCAGGGAGGAAGGGGAGAGGGCCAAACGCCGGATTAACCTGTCCGTGGTGGGAATGAGCGGTATCATAGAGATGGCCGGCAACATACTGGCTGATTATATGGCTCTTGACCCGGATGTGGAATTTGAAATCAATGAGTTTACCAATATTAAGGATATGACCAACGGAAATCCGGATTTGATGATGACTGTAAGCTTTACCCCGTCCTACGAGCAGCTGAAGGAGAAGTGCGGGCTGGTGGTGGTAAAGAACCTGCCCTTATACTATGTAATGTCCAAGGAAAATCCCCTGGCCCAGAAGGAAGAAGTAGTCATGGAAGATTTTAAGGGAGAGACCATGCTGTGTCTCTTCAAGAATTTTTTTGCCGGCGCCGAGCTGCGGCTGTTTGAACTGATTGCCAAGCAGGAGCATATACTTCAGAAGGCACGATATTATGAAAATGTCAACAGCCTGGAGCTGGCAATTATTGCCAATGAAGGGATTCATATCGGCTTTAAGGAGTTCTATCATAACTACGGGGAACGGCTGGTCATGCATCCCATGCCCAACTCCAATAGCCAGGCTCACGCCAGTGTAATCATTGTATGGCGTAAAGAAAATGAGAAAAGACTTGAAAGTTTTATTAAATTTTTGAAAAATAATTATAATTAACAACAATGAGTTGTTAATTATCCGCATTTTGGTGTTAGACAAAAAGGGGGGCAACTGTCTAAAATACAAGATGGTGGTAAAAAAGAAAGAAGCCGTAATTTGGGGAAGGGCTGTGGACCAAGGCAGCTCATTTCCCTTGTTTTTTTCTGGCGCTGTATTCCCTCTAAGGACAGCGCCGGCGCTATGACAGATTCTCATATTAAAAAGGACATGAAAGGAAAGAGGAGAAGATGAAAAAAGCAAGGACGCGCATTATTTGGGGAATCGTGATTGTAATCATCGCAGTCATTGTGATTGCCCGGGTTTTCAAGAAGCAAGAGCCGGTTGTCCCCACTCCGGACCCGGTGGTAACGGTACAGACGCCGCAGATGGGCGACATACTGCTGACAACAGACCTGGTAGGCACCATTGAGCCGGCCGACATTGTATACATATATCCCAAGGCAGGAGGCGACGTGACAGCTGTCAACGTGAAGGCCGGGGATGTGGTTGCGGCAGGACAGGTGCTGTTAGAGATCGATACAAAACAGGTGGATACATCCAAAAACTCCATGGACGCGGCAAAGGTGGCGTGGGATGACGCCCAGTCTACCCTGGCCCGTATGGCCCCGCTTCATGCTTCAGGCTTTGTATCTGATAAAGAGTTTGAGGGATATCAGACTGCCGCTGAGGCTAAGAGGCTTCAGTATGAGTCCGCCAAGATCGCATATGAAAACCAGATGGAATTCAGCCATGTGACGTCACCCATAAACGGACGGGTGGAACAGCTTAATGTGGAGGTACATGACACGGTTGGAAACTCTAACCAGCTCTGCGTCATCGCAGGCGACAGCGGCAACAATGTAACTTTCTATGTAACCGAGAAGGTTAAGAATCATCTGAACGCAGGTGACCCCATCACGGTCATCAAGGAGGGAACAGAATACGGCGGCAATGTCATTGAAGTCAGCAATATGGCTGAGGCATCCGTCGGCCTGTTCAAGATAAAGGCATCTGTGGATGACAATGAGACCATGGCGGCCGGAACCAGTGTGGAGCTGCGGGTGCCTTCCGCATCCGCCAGAAATGCCATGCTGATTCCAAATAACTGTGTATATTATAAATCAGGCGATGCCTATGTATATACTTATGACAGCGGCATCATCCACGAGGTGCCGGTGGAAGTGGGCATCTATGACAGTGAGAATATCGCGGTGCTTTCAGGCATTACCCTGGATGACCGGATCCTCACCACCTGGACCTCCGAATTAAAGGAGGGAACCAAAGTGACACTGGAGACCGAGGCGCCGGCAACCTTAGAGATGAATGGAACGGAAGCCGATGCACAGATAAATATGCAGGTTATCCAGGAAACCAGTCAGACAGACAAAGCTGAAAGTCCGGCCGCAGACCAGAGTCAGGCACAGTAGAAGGAGGCAGGAAAATGGGCTTAACAAAACTTGTCTTAAGAAGGCCGGTCAGTACGGTTCTCGCAATCCTGTGTCTGATTGTGTTCGGTTTGTCCTCGGTGATGAAATCACCGCTGGAGCTGATGCCGGACATGAACATGTCCATGATGATTGTGATGACCGTTTACTCCGGCGCCAGCCCTGACGACGTCAGCGAGCTGGTTACGAAACCGATCGAGGACAGGGCCAGTACCCTGAGCGGTCTGGATACCATATCCTCCCAGTCAAAGGAGAACATGTCCATCGTCATGCTGAAATACAAGTATGGCACAGACATGAATGATGCTTACGATGATTTGAAGAAGCAGATGGACCTGGCGAAGGCAGAGCTTCCGGAGGATGCGGATGACCCCATCATGCTGGAGCTGAATACCAGCCTGAAGCCAAATGTGATCATGGCAGTCAGCCATGGGGAGGACGACGACCTCTACAATTATGTGAACAATGAGGTTGTACCTGAATTTGAGAAGCTGTCAACGGCGGCCGAGGTTTCCATCACCGGCGGTCTCCAGAAATATATCAAGGTGGAGCTGATGCCGGAGAAGCTGAAACAGTACGGGGTATCCATGAGCTCCATTGCCAGCGATATTGCGGGATCGGATATCACTTATCCGGCAGGCGATACGCAGGTGGGCGACCAGAAGCTGTCTGTGTCAACCGAGCAGCCCTTTGAGACCATGGACAGTCTCAATGATATTCCGCTGACCGTATCCGGTAACCAGACCGTATATCTGAGCGATGTGGCAAAGGTGTATATGGGCGCGGATGATGTGGAGAGCATCGCGCGCTATAAGGCTGAGAACGGACTTCCTGAGGATATTGTGGCATTAACTATCAGCAAGCAGCAGGACGCGGCTACGCTGGATGTCTCAAAAGATGTGAAGCGGGTGGTGAACGAGCTTACCGCCAAGGATCCCAGCCTGCAGATTACCATAGTAGACGATGATAAGGATTCTATCATGTCATCCCTGAGCTCGGTTATCGAGACAATGATTCTGGCCATCATCATTTCCATGGTCATCATATGGCTGTTTTTCGGGGACTTGAAGGCGTCTATGATTGTAGGCAGCTCCATTCCCGTATCCATCCTGTCGTCTCTTATATTGATGCAGCTCATGGGCTTCAGCCTCAATGTTATCACTCTGAGCGCCCTGGTGCTGGGCGTCGGTATGATGGTGGATAACTCCACCGTTGTGCTTGAGAGCTGTTTCAGGGCCACGGATGACACCGGATTCCGGGAATTTTCCAAGGCGGCCTTAAACGGTACCGGTGTGGTGTACCAGTCGGTTATCGGTTCCACGCTGACCACCTGCGTGGTATTCCTTCCATTGGCCATGTTAGGCGGTATGACGGGGCAGATGTTCCGGCCTCTGGGCTTTACCATTGTGTTCTGTATGACGGCATCCCTTATATCGGCTATCACGGTGGTGCCTCTGTGTTATATGATTTACAAGCCGGTGGAGAAGAAAACCGCGCCTCTGTCCAGACCTGTTGAAAAGATGCAGCAAGCCTACAGGGGAATCATGACAAAGCTTCTGAACAAGAGAGGGCTTGTCATGCTGGCCTCCGTGGCGCTCCTCCTGTTCTCCTTCTTCATTGCCAAGTTCCTGCGGGTGGAGATGATGGCTGAGGATGACCAGGGCCAGATATCCATTACCGCGGAAGTAAAGCCGGGTATGAAGATTGACAAGGTAGACCGTGTTATGAAACAGATAGAGGATATTATCTCCCAGCAGGAAGATGTGGAATCCTACATTACCCTGGCAGGCAGTTCGGGACTGAGCATGAGCTCTGACCCCAGCATTACTGTCTATCTTAAGAAGGACAGAAAAATGGAGACAGACCAGGTGGTCCGTCTCTGGAAACAGCAGTTGGGCGGAATCTCAGATACCAATATAACGGTGGAAGCCTACTCACAGGTAAGTGCCATGATGGGATCGGATGATGAATACTCAGTGGACCTTCAGAGTACGAATTACGATGACCTGAAGGCGGTCAGCGACCATGTGGCGGAAAACTTAAGCAAACGTCCGGAGCTGACCAAGGTCCACTCATCTCTGGAGAATGCGGCCTCTGTAGTGAAGGTTACGGTGAATCCCATCAAGGCCAGGGCGGCAGGACTGACGCCGGCCCAGATTGGCGGTACCCTGAATAACATGCTCAGCGGAACCACTCCCACCTCCCTTAATATTGACGGAAATGATATTGATGTAAAGGTAGAGTATCCTAAGGAGCGCTATAAGACTCTGGACCAGATTGAGACAATCACCCTCCAGACGCCAAAGGGCAGTTCCGTTGCACTGACAGATGTGGCTGACATTCACTTTGCAGACAGCCCTGCGTCCATCACTAGGCAGGATAAGCAGTACCGCGCCACCATCAGCGGTATCTATACCGAGAATTCGGATAAAAACACAAAGGCCCTGCTTTTAAGCGAGGTGGTACAGCCCACTGTAAGTGACAACGCCAATGTGACCATTGCCCAGAACCAGATGGATGAATCCATGACAGAGGAGTTCACGGCGCTGTTCCAGGCAATTGCCCTGGCTATCTTCCTGGTATTCGTGGTCATGGCGGCCCAGTTCGAGTCACCCAAGTTCTCAATCATGGTAATGACCACCATCCCGTTCTGTCTCATAGGCGCGTTCGGGCTCCTGTGGCTGGCAGACAGCGCCATCAGCATGACGTCCCTTCTGGGATTCCTGATGCTGGTTGGTACGGTTGTTAACAACGGTATTCTCTATGTGGATACGGTGAACCAGTACCGCAGAGAGATGGATTTAAATACCGCCCTGGTGGAGGCGGGGGCGACCCGACTGAGACCTATTCTCATGACCACGCTGACCACGGTTGTGTCCATGGTACCCATGGCCCTTGCTCTGGGCGACAGCGGTTCCACCACACAGGGCCTTGCCCTTGTTAATATCGGCGGCCTGACCGCATCCACCATTCTTTCGCTGCTTATGCTTCCCGCATACTACAGCCTGATGAACGGCGGCGGTAAGAAACGGATGATTATTGCGGATTAGTCCGGGTGCGTTAAAAAGATGTTAAAAAATTACTGTTTCAAATAACAGGATAAAATGTTATGATGTTATTAAATAGGCTGTAGCTTATGACGCAGATGGAAGGCGTTGGAACTGCAGCCTATTTTAATAAATAAATTTGTTATTAATGTAACAAATATGTCCCGCCGGAATTAATGTTTAAAGGGACAATTATTTTAATATGGATAGAAGTTTTTTGTATGCTGTACAAAAATATTTAGAAAGTCTAAAATTTTTTCATGAAATATTGAGAAAGTGGATTGATAAATTTTTATGCATGGGTTATAATCTATTCATATTGTACAAAAATAATAGGAAAGCTATGGACAAATACTGGATAAGTTGTCATTTTGTAACACAAACGTATGGTCCATCGTATTCCCGGAGGCATATCTGCGCAAACTAACCATATATTCCGGCAGGATAGCTAACGGGATTCCGGTACAGAAAGGGGGATTTGGATTGGCCCAGGAGACGATTGACGCAATCCGTCAGGCAGAAACGGCCGCGGAAGCAGCCGAGAAGGAAGCAGTAAAAGAGGCGGAGGCAATTGTGGCAGAGGCAAAGGCTCAGGCGGCGCAGATGAAGGCAGCGATGACGAAATCTGCCAGAGAAAGCGCAGTGGGGGCCGAGGAGGATGCCAAGGCTCAGAGCGAGCAGATGATGCAGGCAGCCGGCGCCGAGGAAGGCAAGGATTTGGAAGCATTGCAGAAAGCTGTAGCTGAGAAACAACAAAAGGCAGTTGAAGTTATCTTATCAGAACTGCTATAGGAAGGGAGGCGCTTAAGGTTGGCAGTAGTGCCTATGAAAAAAGTGCTGATTTGTGGTCTTAAAAAGGACCGCAAGGGCACCCTTGAGCTTCTGCAGCGCCAAGGGGTACTTGAAATCAGCAATGTGCTGCAGGAAGATGACATGTTGGGCAGAATGGACGTGACGTCTTCCAAAACCGTATTTGAACGAAATGCCAATATAGCAGAGCAGGCCATTAATATTCTGGACAGGTACGCGCCCGAGGAGAAGGGCATGCTGTCCTCGTTCGAAGGCAGGGAAGTACTTTCCCTGGACGAATATGAGGCCAATGCAGGCAAACACGACGAGGTCATGAAAAAAGCCTACCGCTTACAGGAACTTGCTAAGCAGATAGGCGAGCACAGTGCCGCGGTTCCGAAGCTGGAACAGCAAATGGAAGCACTGGTGCCATGGAGGTCCTTTGACCTGCCCCTTGATTTTAAGGGAACAAAGAAAACTGCGGCATTCATCGGTTCCATCCAGGATGAGATTACCCTGGAACAGGTAACAGAACAGCTTGGGGAGCTGGCACCTCAGGCAGAGACAATTGACGTGACCATTGTAAGTGCATCCAAGGAGCAGACCTGTCTTTTCATTGTCTGCGCGAAACCGGATGCGGAAGCAGTGGAGGATGCGCTTAAGAAAATGAATTTTGTAAAACCGCCCCTCAGCCAGACAGTGCCTGCTAAACGCCAGCAGCAGCTGGAAGAAGAGCTCGCAAAGGAAAAGGCGGAGATTAAAAAAGCGGAAAAGGCTGTAGCGGAGATGGCTCCGGACCGGGAGCTCATAAAGTTCGTTATGGATTACTACACCATGCGGGCTGAGAAATACGGTGTGTTAAACGGTCTGGCCCAGTCAAGACGTGTATTCTTTATAACCGGATACGTACCTGAGAGCGCGGCTGCCAAGCTTGAGAAGCTGCTTCAGGAAAAATATGAGGTGGTTGTAGAGTACACGGAACCGGGTGATGAGGAGGATGTACCAATTCTGCTCCACAACAATAAGTTCGCGGAACCTGTGGAGGGCGTTATTGAGAGTTACAGCGTTCCTTCCAAGGGAGAGATTGACCCGTCCATGATAGTGGCACTGTTCTACTATGTACAGTTCGGGCTCATGCTCTCAGACGCTGCTTACGGTCTTATCATGGTGGCAGGTACCGCATATTGCCTCACCAAATTCAAGAACATGGAAGCCGGAATGAAGAAGTTCATGAAGATGTTCATGTACTGTGGTATCTCCACAACGTTCTGGGGCTTCATGTTCGGCAGCTTTTTCGGAGATGCTGTCAATGTTATCGCGACCACATTCTTCAACCGGCCGGATATCAGGCTCGCTCCTCTCTGGTTTGAGCCAGTAAGCCTTCCTATGAAGCTTCTGGTATTTGCATTTGGACTTGGTATTCTTCACCTTTTCATAGGACTTGGAATCAAATTCTACTCCTGTGTGAAGAACGGCAGCCTGGCTGACGGTATATATGACGCCATATTCTGGTATATGCTGGTTGGCGGCGGCATTATTTATCTGCTGACCATGCCTATGTTTACCGAGATGCTGGGTCTTACCTTTACGCTTCCGGCAGTTGCGGGTACTGTAGCTGCTTACGCGGCAGCCATTGGTTTTGTGGGTATTGTACTTACCAGCGGACGGGAATCCAAAAACTGGGTTAAGAGGATACTTAAGGGCCTTTACGGGGCATACGGAGTGAGCTCATACCTGAGCGACATCCTGTCCTATTCCAGACTTCTGGCCCTGGGTCTGGCTACCAGCGTTATATCCACAGTATTTAACAAGATGGGAAGTATGATGGGCGCTTCCATTCCGGGAGCAATCATATTCATACTGGTATTCTTAATCGGACACAGCCTGAACCTGGCAATTAATGCCTTGGGCGCATATGTCCATACTAACCGTCTGCAGTATGTAGAGTTTTTTGGAAAGTTTTATGAAGGCGGCGGAAGGAAATTTGAGCCCTTTGCCGTTCACACCAAATATTATAAAATCAAGGAGGACATTTAGTTATGGGAAATATGGGAGTTGCTTTAGCATTATTAGGAGCTGCAATCGCAGCGCTTTTTGCAGGAGTAGGTTCTGCTATTGGAGTAGGTATTGCAGGTCAGGCTGCAGCCGGAGTTGTTACAGAGGATCCCAACAAGTTCAGTAAGGTTCTGGTTTTACAGCTGCTTCCCGGTACACAGGGTATATACGGACTGCTGATTGCATTCATCACACTGACACAGATTGGTATTATGGGCGGAAGCGCTGACCTTTCCTTAATAAAGGGCGCTTTATACCTGGCAGCATGCCTTCCTATGGGCATTGTGGGCTGGATTTCCGGCGCATCACAGGGCAAGGCAGCAGCAGCGAGTATCGGCCTGGTTGCCAAGAGACCTGAGCAGTTTGGTAAAGCTATGATTTTCCCGGCCATGGTTGAGACATACGCCATCCTGGCACTGCTGATCTCCATCCTTTCCATCTTTGGTATTGCGGGACTTAACATTTAATCAGCATACCAAATAAGGTGACTTAAGGAAAGGAGAACATGGCATGGCGGGATTAGATAAGATCATCAGCCAGATTAAAGAAGAATCCCGGAAGGCGGCGGAACGCACCAGGGCAGAAGCCCGTTCCAAGGCAGATGAGATTCTGGCACAGGCCCGTGCGGATGCGCAGAGGGAGTGCGTTGATATTGAGAGGCGCTCCAAACAGGCGGTAGCCAACATTCTGGAAAGAGGACGCACGGCAGCTGAACTTAAGAAGCGGGGGGCTGTTCTGGCTGAAAAGCAGAGGCTCATCGGTGCGACCATTGGGATGGCTAAGGCTGAACTCAAGGGGCTTGAGACCGGTGCCTACTTTGATATGATTCTGAAACTGGCAGTTAAATCCGCACAGCCCGGCGAAGGCGAGCTCCTGCTCTCAAAGAAGGACTTGGAACGCCTGCCCGAAGGCTTTGAGGACAGGTTAAATGCCTCGCTTAAGGACAAAGGGGCAGTGCTGCATATATCGGGAGACACCCGGGATATAGACGGCGGTTTTGTGCTTACTTATGGAGGAATTGAGGAGAACTGTTCCATTGACGCTCTCTTCGACGCGGCCCATGAGGTATTACAGGATAAAGTGCAGGAGATTCTGTTTTCATGAACGTAGGGAGGAACTAATTAAATGGCAGACAAACAGTATGTTTATGCAGTAGCCCGCATCCGTTCCAAAGAATTGTCCCTGCTATCCGGTGCATTTTTAGAGCAGCTGACGGCTGCAAAAGACTATGACGAGTGTATCCAGCTTCTTATGGAGAAGGGCTGGGGAGAGGACGGCATCACAAATGCCGGAGATATCCTGGCTATTGAGAAGAGGAAGACCTGGGAGCTGATTAATGAGCTGGTGAAGGATATGTCGGTATTTGATGTATTCCTGTACGCCAACGACTACCACAATCTGAAGGCGGCCATCAAGGAGGTCCGCATGGGTGATGAATACCCGGGCATCTTTATGGATCAGGGGACTGTGGATGTGAAGCTCATCCGAGAAGCGGTTCAGACCAGGGAATTCCAGAATCTTCCGGCGGCCATGAGAACGCCTGCGGAGGAAGCCTACAAGGCGCTCCTTCACACCCAGGACGGACAGCTCTGCGACATCATAATCGACAAAGCAGCCCTGGATGCAATCTACGCAGCCGGTAAATCCTCCGGCAATGAGTTCCTGGAACTCTACGCGGAGCTGACAGTTGCGGCGGCAGATATAAAGACGGCGGTGCGGGCATCCCGTACCGGTAAGGACAGGGCATTTTTGGAACAGGCGCTGGCGCCTTGTGATACCTTGGATATAACACGCCTGGCCCAGGCGGCCATAGAAGGAGTGGATGCCATCGGCATTTACCTGG
>ENA-OPRK01000906-OPRK01000906.1-human-gut-metagenome-genome-assembly--contig:-NODE-906-length-13344-cov-1.916773_pt1 | contig 13344 bp, 7 predicted proteins | sample MGYA00241793_ERZ501877 | MGnify/ENA primary metagenome ERZ501877 (study PRJEB25962, sample SAMEA1966253) | human gut metagenome | biome: human gut; feature: human-associated habitat; material: faeces... | reverse complement strand
CAGCCGGAAGGGAACGCGACGGCCGATTCAGACGGGGACGCGACGGCTCCGGATAATGGGCCTTCGAACGGCGGCGCTGTTCCTGATGACGAGAAGAAGCCCGCCGACGATCCCGCCGCGCAGAAGCCTTCATCCGACGAGGGATCGACGGAAAAGGATCCTGCGCCTGACAACGGAGCTTCGGATGAGAAGAAGCCTGCGCCCGAGGGCGATTCCGGAGGCGGCGCGCGCTCCGATACCCAGCCGCAGATCCCGTCTCAAGATCTTGCCGAGCCGTCGGAACCCACGGATCAGCCCGACACCTCCATTGCCGAAGAATCTGGAGATGAATCGGCGGATACGCACGGGGCCGGCGGGCGCTCGGAGCGGGGCGAAGCGACCGATGGCCAGCACGAAGATTCGCGCGCGTCCGAGACATGGAATATCGATTATGCCGTTCCGTCATGGGCGACGTCGGGAAACGTCGACTTGCGGGGCAGCCTTTCGACCGCTTGGGAGATGCGGTTGCTTGAAATAGGTCTCGAGAAGGATGCGGAGTCCGTTCGTTTCCTTGCGGCAACCCGTATTATGCCGGGCTTTCGCGACGCGCGTATCGCGGGCGAGCGCGATGTCCTCGCGATTTACGCGGTCATGCGCGGCGAGACCGACGGCTTTCCTTACGGCGTCACGATAGATTCCGCCGCCGACGCCGAACTCCTCGGCAGCGTCTACTGGGCTGCGAACCGCGTCACTGCATCGCCCTCGGGCGGACTGAAGGCGGAAATGCTGAGCCTCTCCGAGACGGGCAAGTCGCTGGGGCTTTCCGACGAAGAGATAGCTCGTGCGCAGAATCTGTCCGATGCGGATACCGGTGCCGGGGTCGGCACGATGCTGGAGGGCGCGATCTCTTCGAAACTCACGGAAGACGAGCTTTCGGCCATCGATGCACGCATTCCTGACGGGATTTCCTATGGCCGCAGGGCGGTTCTCGAAGCTGCTTTGTCCCTCGAGGGCAAGGTGGATTATTTCTGGGGAGGCAAGAGCCGGGCGGTCGGCTGGAACGACAGCTGGGGAAGCCCGGGTATCGTCGCGAGCGCGGGAAGCACGGCCACCGGTTCGATCGAGCCCATAGGACTTGACTGCTCCGGCTTCGTCGAGTGGGCCTTCGTGAATGCGGCGGGCGACCCCGCTGCAGCACGCTACATCGGGACGGGAACCTCCGAGCAGATCGGGAATTCCTATCCTGTCAAGTGGAACGAAGTCAAACCAGGCGACCTTCTCTTCCTGGCGGGAACGAACGCAGGGGCCCTCAATCACGTGGGCATCGTGCTCAGCGTGAATGACGACGGTACGCCGCGGGAAGTGGTGCATTGCTCGGGTTCGGCCGATAACGTCGTCGTGACCGGCCCTAACGTGTTCTCCATCGCACGAAGGCCGTACGTGTACGGGGAATAGCCATCCCGACAGCCACCGGAGTCGGGCCCTTCTTCGCCAAGGCCGTGCGTGCCTGGCGGCGGCGTGGTGCGCACATGCTCCTGGCAGCGTGCCGCGCGTACGTCTCTCGGCCACGTTTTCGGCTCCCATGGCGCGTCAAAAGCGTCCTGCCGCCTATCGACCTGCGACGCAAGCCGCTCCTCCGTGTCGTTCCCATGAATGCCTCGCGCTAGGAGTATAGTGCGCATATACCCCTATGGGGTAACAACGACGTAGATGGAGAACGCGTATGGCCGATGAAGAAGAAAACGCCGCAAACACTCATGCATGCGGGTGCCGACATAAAGACACCGAGCGGAGCCTTGAGTTCCAAGAGGACCTCAAGAAGCGGTTGAACCGTGCGATCGGCCAGCTCAATGGCGTGAAGAATATGATCGACGACAACCGCTACTGCGGCGACGTGCTGATGCAGCTCGCGGCTGCAGAGGCCGCCGTGCGTCGCGTATCGGAGCTCGTCCTGCACGATCATCTGGAAACCTGCGTCGTCGAGCAGGTCAAAGCCGGCAATACGGACGTGCTCGACGAGGTCATGGATCTCATACGCACGTTCAAATAACCGCGGCCCGCCGGTACCTACGGCCTGCCGACGATCCCTTCGCTGCAGCGAGCGAATCGTCAGGCGCACCGATTCGGTTAGGGACCGTCGCGTCGACATGGACAACGTTCGCCGCGCCGGTCTGGTTGGCGGTCGCCGCGCCGGCGTGGCCAGGCTATCGAGTCGGTTCAGCCGACAGTCACAACGTCGGGCCGATCCGGTCGGGACCGCCTTGTCGGCCAAGAGGAAGAAGGCAGGATATGAAGCAGACGTTCGATGTGACGGGCATGTCGTGCGCAGCCTGCTCGGCACGCGTCGATACCTGCACGCGCGCCGTCGAAGGCGTGGCCGACGTGTCCGTGAATCTATTGAAGAACAGCATGGAAGTCGAATACGCCCCGGATCTTTCGCCCGAGGACGTCGCGCGCGTCAACGAGCGCATCGCTGCTTCGGTCGACAAGGCGGGCTACGGGGCCGAGCCTCGGCGCAAGGCTTCCGCGTCCGCGTCGACCGGCGGGAAGAGCACCGCGCAGCTTGCGCACGAGGCCGCGACCACGCGCGCTGCTGCCGAGGAAAAGCGCATGCGCATGCGCCTCATCACTTCGCTCGTCTTCTGCATTCCCTTGTTCTACCTGGCCATGGGCCACATGATGGGCTGGCCTCTTCCGAGCGTCTTCCTTGGCCGCGAGCATATGATGGTCACGGCCCTGGCCGAGCTCGTCTTGGTCGCCCCGATCATCTTCGTCGATTTCAAGTTCTTCAGCAACGGATTCAAAAGCCTGTTCCACCGTGCTCCCAACATGGATTCGCTCATCGGGCTCGGCGCGGCGGCATCCACCGGCTACAGCATCTGGAAGATGTTCGTCATGGCCGCTTCCCTGGGCGCAGGAGATCTGGAGGCCGCGCACGATGCCTTCATGGGACTCTATTTCGACTCAGCGGGCATGATCTTGACGCTGATCACGCTGGGGAAGTATTTCGAAGCCCGTGCGAAGGGCCGCACGACCGACGCCGTGAGCAAGCTCATGGACCTTGCACCCAAGACGGCCACGGTTTTGAAAGGCGGCGTTGAAGAGGTCGTCCCTGTCGAGCAGGTCCGCATAGGCGATGTGCTCGTGGTGCGTGCGGGCGAAGGCGTGCCTCTCGACGGCGTGGTGATCGAAGGCAGCGCTTCCCTTGACGAGAGCGCCCTCACCGGCGAAAGCGTACCGGTGGACAAGGCTGCGGGCGACGAGGTCACGGGTGCGACCCTGAACGTCGCGGGATACTTCACGATGGAGGTCCGTCGCACCGGCGACGATACGGTCCTTGCGGGCATCATCGCGCTCGTCGACGAAGCTACCGGGTCGAAGGCGCCGATCCAGAATACGGCGGACAAGATCGCCGGCGTCTTCGTGCCTGTCGTGATCGGATTCGCGGCGCTCGTCCTCTTCGTCTGGATCATGCTAGCCGCGCCGTTTTCCAGCGCGCTCAACTTCGCTATCAGCGTGCTCGTCATCTCCTGTCCCTGCGCGCTCGGCCTGGCAACCCCGACGGCCGTCATGGTCGGCACAGGGCGCGGCGCCACGCATGGCATCCTCATCAAATCGGCCGAATCGCTCGAGATCGCGGGCACCGTGCGGACGGTTGTACTCGATAAGACGGGAACCATCACGGTCGGCCGTCCGAGCGTGCAGGCCCTCCTGACGTCTGAAGGCGTGGAAGTCGAAGATGCGCTGCGCACGATTGCCGCCATCGAGCAGTGTTCCGAGCATCCGCTCGGCAAGGCGGTGGTCGCATATGCCGCCGAGAAGGGCATCGACGCATCCGACGTAGATGTCGACGACTTCGCGCAGGTGCCGGGCCAGGGCGTGCGCGCGCAGATCGGATCGGTGTCATGCCTGGTGGGAAACCTTGCGATGATGCATGCGCATGATGTTCCGGTCGAAGGTTTCGCCGCTCGGGCGGCATCGTTCGCCGACGAGGGCGCGACCCCGTTGTTCTTCGCGCGCGGAGGACGCCTGGAGGCCGTCGTCGCGCTTGCCGACGTTATCAAGCCGACGAGCGCCCGCGCGATTCGGGAGCTTTCCGCCATGGGCATCCGCACCGTGATGCTGACCGGGGACAACGAACGCACCGCCGCCGCCATCCAGCGTCAGGCGGGCGTCGACGAGGTCATCGCCGGCGTGCTTCCCCAAGACAAAGCTGCGGAAATCGCACGCCTTGCCGACCAGGGCCGAGTCGCCATGGTCGGCGACGGTGTGAACGATGCGCCCGCCCTTGCCCGCGCCGATGTGGGCATCGCCATCGGAGCGGGAACCGACATCGCGATCGAGTCGGCCGACATCGTGCTCATGCACAGCGATCTCATGGATGTGCCCGCCGCCATCCAGCTTTCCCGGCGGACGCTTCGCACGATCAAGCAGAACCTGTTCTGGGCGCTCATCTACAACGTGATCTGCATCCCTATCGCCGCCGGATTCTTCAGCTGGGCAGGGCTGACTATCAATCCGATGATCGGCGCCGCGGCCATGAGCGTGAGTTCGGTGACCGTCGTCGGCAACGCCCTGCGTCTGCGCAGGTGGAAACCGCGCTTTACTGATCAGGCGCCGCAGTCGTCCCTGCGTGCCGAGGATGCGCGTATGCAGGGACGCGTGGGCGATGCCGACGCTTCGGGCGAGGAATCGACCGAAGCCGACGCGATCCGGGCATCGATGGATGATGAGGCCCGGGCATCGGCGGGCAATACGGTCGTTCAGAAACGCGCAGGCGACGAACTTGCGCACGAATCGGAAGGAAAGGAACCTTTCATGGAAAAGACCCTGAACGTCGAAGGCATGATGTGCCAGCACTGCGTCGCCCATGTGACGAAGGCGCTCGAGAAGGTGGAGGGCGTCGCGTCGGTCGACGTCAGCTTGGAAGAAAACCGCGCTACCGTCGCCCTTTCCGCCGATGTCGCCGATCAGGTTCTCATCGACGCCGTCGTCGATGCCGGATACGAGGCGGCGATCGCCTAGAATCCAGATCACCTGGGATCCGGATCGCCCGGAGTCAGGCGCACGCCGTTCGCGAGGAACCGGTCCGTTCTTCCGGCGCCGGTCGGCTATCTGCGAATGGCCGATGTGGCCTCCAGGGTCGACCGGTTGCCTGCGCGCGGCAGATGCGGCCTGCGAGGAATCTGCCCTAGCGCCGGCCCCTCGGGCTCCTCGTTAGTTTTCGGGGTCTTCGACCTTCAGATCCTTGAAGGCCGCACGAACGTCCTGCCGGACGATGAGGCGCGAGAGACGGCTTTCGGGGTTATTGATCAGGACCGTCAGCCACATGCCGAGGACAATAGGCAGGTAGAAGGTGTACAGGCGCCAGATGAAGGTGGAAAGCGCCACGAGCGAACTGCTTGAATACACGGACGAGAAGAACGCCACGTAACTTCCTTCGGCGGCTCCCATCGCGCCGGGCAGCGGCACGAACGACGAGATCATGTACACGAAGGCCTGGTAGGTGATGACGGTCAGGATGTCGCTTCCGGTTTCCCCGAAGCCCAGATAAATGGCGAAGGATATCGAAAAGAACACAGTGAGTTGCACGAACGTGACTCCTGACACCTTGAGGAGCAGCTTCGGTTCATGCAGGAGGAACGAAACGCCGTCGTAGGCCTCGTCCATGGAATGCAGCGCGCGCTCCTTGGTGCGTTCGGGATGCCTTACGATCCTGATCTTCGCCAGAATGCTGATGACCCACAGCGCGAGCCGCGTGGTCGACTTGCGCGCGAACGCGAGCGCAAGCAGGGCGGCCACGAGTCCGATGCCTCCGACGAACCCGACGACGACAAGCGCCATAAGCGCGTCTATCTGCGACGATATGCGATTGAAGTGCAGTGCGAGCACAATGAACGAATAGAGCGTCACGGTTGTCTGATAGACGATGAAGCGGCAGAGCAGCATAGGCATGGCATCGGAGAGCGGAAGCCCCAGACGACGGTAGTAATAGGCCTGCATGGGCTGACCGCCGCTCGAAAGCGGCGTGATGCCGTTGAAATACTGCCCGATGATCGTGACGACGTTCGTCTTGAGGAACGAAAACCCCGGATGCAGCTTGTTGACCAGTATCTGCATGCAGAGGGATTCGAGCAGCCAGTAGACGGCCATTCCCGCGAACGCGACGAGCAGGAACCAATAGTTGAACCGGCGTACCGCTTCGAGCGTCTTAGGGCCTTCATCGGCGATGAAAAGGTATCCGAACAGCATCACGAAGGCCAGCGCGATGAGGATGGCGTTGAAGCGGCGGCCGGTGATGCGCGGCGGCTCGGAAGGGAAATCCGTGCGGGAAGAGCCCTGCCTCGCGCCCGATGAGGACCTTGCGTTGTCTTCTGTGCGTCTCGCGTTCACGAATGCCCGGCCTTTATCGAAAGCTTGCCGCCTAGGCAAACTTGTATTTCCTCTGCGCGTACGAGAATACCGCGACGGCGGCCTTGCGGAACAAGGCGGTGCGCCGGTTCGCAAAGCCGGCGAGCGACCGTGCGACGCGCGCGTGCAGGGCGGGGTTGGTTCGCTTCATGTATGTCCAGAGCTCGCGGTTCTTCGCGATCGCCTCAGGGGTTCCGATCATGAACAGGTGGATGGTCGATACGCTCATCATGGCCGATACGTAGCGCGCGTAGAGTTCCGCCATAGGCGGGTCCTGCTGCTTGAGGCGGTTGAAATCGTGATCGCCGATGCAGAGGCGCGTGGCCAGAAGCTGCTGGTCGATGCGCTTCTTCACCGTTTCGATGCCGATGGACTGGTCTTCGCGGCCGATCAGGTAATGGTAGACGTCCGCATTGACGTAGTAGAGCCGCTTCACGAGCGGCAGAGGATGCAGCATGAGGTAGCCGTCCATGTAACAGACGTTCGTGGGAAGGGTCACGCCGCTTTCGCGCAGAAGATCGGTCCGGTACCAGGTTGCGTGGACCATGATGTACTGGTCGATGCGCGGCTTCCCGAATTCTTCCCATCCGAAGGGCCGGTCTTGCGGCATGAGGCCGTCGTAGCGGATGGCGTGCTTCGTCCCATCCGTCACATGGTCGTAGACGAAGTTCGAGAACACGAGGTCGAAGGCGGTCTCGGGCGTGGCATGGGCTTTAAGCACGTCGAGGACCCGATTGAATGCGGGAACGTCGAGCCAGTCATCCGAGTCGACGACCTTGAAATACGTCCCGCGCGCGCAGGCGAGCCCGTTGTTGATGCCGCCGCCCCATCCGGCGTTCTCCTGATCGATGACACGGATGGAATCGGGGTGTGTCGCTTCGTATTCGCGGGCGATGGCCAGCGTCGCATCGGTGGAGCCGTCGTTCACGATGATGGCTTCGCAGCAATCGAGGGCCGGCACGAGGGAATCGATGCAGGTGCGCATGTAGGCGGCCGAGTTGTAACAGGGTACGACGAACGAGACGATCGGACGGGTCGAAGGCGCGGTCGGCATGCCGGATGCGGCCGTCGCTGCATATGTATGCACCACGCGCCCCTCCGTATCCTGATGCGTTCGCGTTTCGGTCGTTCGGGGGGAACCGCATGCGGTGGTCTGGGATGATGAGACGCGCCCCCGAAGCATCGATTCATTCTATAGAAAATGTCGCGGCTATGGGCAAGGCAAGGCGGTATTCGTGGATAGCCATAGAACTTTTGCGCATCCGTTACCCGCGCGTGAGGTTGCGAAGGATGGGCTCGACGACATTCCCGCGCCATCCATCAGGCGATGGCATCAGGGATCGACACGAATTCGAGCGCTGCTACCCTATAGTCCCGACCACGTCCAGAAGGCTGCGGCGATCATAAACGCCGACTTTACGGTAGATATTGCTGACGTGGTGCTTCGCGGTGCCGCGCGCTATCGAGAGCTCCTCGCATACCTCTGGGACCGTACGCCCGTGGGCGAGCAGCACGAGCACCTCGCGTTCACGCGCCGTCAGTCCGTATGCGTCCGCCACATCGGCGCACTTGCGGTCAAGCATCTTCGCCAGCTGCTCTTCGAAAGGCCTATCGTCTTGTCCGGGCATCCATCGGTAGACTTTTTCGAGATCCGCCTGGTTGAAGATGAGCATTCCAGCGACGACGAGGAGAAACAGGCTGACGATCAGGGAAGAGCGCAAGACCGAGGCGTTCCAGAGCCCGGATGCGGCCAGCGCGATGGTTGCAGAGGTTCCCAGAAGCGTGCCGATGCGCGAGGAAAGGATCGCGACCCCGAATGTCTGAGCGACGGGTATTCCGGTTCTGAAGGACACATCGGTGGAGACGAGCATCAGAAGCATGTCGAGCGAATAGATTCCGAGGATGATGAGCCCGTTTCCCGCAAAGGCGTAATCAGGAGGCAGCAGGAGGGTCAATGCGAGCCCGGCCGCCATGACGGGTATGACGTTGCGGAACAACTGCAATGCTTCCGACTCGGGATTCGTGATGACGAGATTCAGCACGAAGGCGGCCAAGCATGTTCCGGCGACAAGCATCGAGGCCGGGTTGAGGCTGACGGCTTCGCCGAATCCGTATGCGGAGGGAATGCCATGCTGCGATGTTCCATAGATGATGCTGACCAGCACGGTCATGCCGAGAAAGCTTGCGATGGGCAGGCTCTTGAGCGGAATCGGCCGACGATTCGACGTTCGACGCGGCTCATGCATGCACGTGGCGTAGATGAGGGCGGAGGCAAGGGGGAACGTGCAGACCAGCAGCCCGTCGAGAGGATGCGGGAGGAGATGCGCAAGGAAAAAGAGCACGAAGGCGAAGAGGTACGAGAGGTAGAGATGCCGGCCGACGCGTCCTGTGGCAAGCGTGCTCCAGAGTTCTCCCCACAGCAGGAGCAGCAAGGCATTTCCGAACAGGATGCATACGCATGCCGATATGTTCGCCACGATGCTCAGCGACGCATCGGTCAGATATGGTGCAAGCATAAGCATGAATGTGCCGAGGCTGAATGAGCCGGCAGCGAACGGCAAGGCTCCGTGCATCGCGCGCAGGTTCGAGATCTTTCCTGAGAGCGATGCGACGATGATCGCGAGGTAGCCGACATCGGTGGCGATTTGAATGGCGAAGCGGGCATCGAGCCCCACGATAGCCGCATCTAAAGGGAGAACGGCGGGGCTGCACATGGCGCACATCCACCAGGCTTGCCAGAAGCCGAGACCGATGAGCTTGAACGGCCTGAAGAAAGCGGTATGGCTTCGCGCTCCGACGGACACCGACTCTCCTTTTCCCGATTCGAGGACGAACCTGCACGCATTTCAATCTACGAACTTGGATCACACCGGTTCGAAGGTCTATGGGCCATTACGGCTCATAGACGGCATACGTGCAAGATGGGTCGTGAAGGCAGTTGGATTCCATGTTTCGGGCGATCATTATAGACGAGCCGGCCGAGGCGTCGGGCTTTGCGGCCGGCGGCGGGCGCACGACGACCGAGGGGGTCGCCGGAGCGCCGACGCGAATCGCCACGGGTTGCGGTTCAAGGAGTCCAGAGGAGGGACGATATGTTCGAACAGGGAATGACGAGACGCAATTTCCTCACAGGAGCCGCTCTTGCGGGCGTTGCCGCAGCGGGTGCGGGGCTTGCAGGCTGCAGCACGTCTGCCGAGACGAATGCCGGCACTGCCGGAGAGACGATGAAGGGCGGCAATGCGTGGGAAACGGTCCCCGAGCCGATCACGGATATCGCCAGCACCGTCGAGACCGACATCCTGGTCATCGGGGCGGGCCTTTCCGGATGCGCGTGCGCCTGCGCGGCGGCGGAGAACGGCGGAAAAGTCACCGTCGTCGAGAAGACCTCGACCTGGAACGGCCGCGGAGGCGGCTTCGGGGCCATCAAGTCGCGCTATATGGATGATCAGGGCATCGTCGTGGATAAGGTGAACGCGAAGCAGCACTGGATCGCCCAATGCGCGAGCCGTGCAAACGAGGATCTCATCTCCAAGTTCTTCGCCGATTCCGAAGAGGCCAGCAACTGGCTGCTCGACAAGGTCGAGAAACACGGATGCGCGGTGATCGTCGGAGCTTTCTACAGCCATGATGACGTGTATGCCGAGCAGCCCGGCTATCACATGGCCATGGCTCCCAAGGACGGGGATCTGACCTCCACGGGCTTCGTCGGCGCCGAGGTCCTGTATCTGGACGCCGTCGCCGCTGGAGCGGAATTCGTGTTCGATTCCCCGGCCGTTCAACTTATAAAGGACGAATCCGGCAAGGTCGCAGGATGCATTTGTCAGGCTGCCGACGGGAACGTCCGGTACAACGCCTCGAAAGGAGTCGTGCTTGCGACGGGCGACATCGGGGGCGACGCCGATATGGTGAAGGCGTACGCGCCGATCGCCGCGGAATACGGGCAGCCGCGCAGCCAGTACACGCCGGTCGGGGCCAATACGGGCGACGGCCACAAGATGGGCATGTGGGTCGGCGCGAAGCTCCAAGATCTGCCTCTTCCGACCATGATGCATCCGCAGGCATTCTGCTGGTTCCACGGGCCGTTCCTGTTCGTCAACGATGACGGCAAGCGCTTCATGTGCGAAGACACGTGGGTGCAGGGTAAATCGCTGGCCATCAACCGCCAGCCGAACGGCGAGGCATGGTCCGTGTTCGATGCGAACTGGAAGACCGATCTGGTCAACGGACTTCCTTATGGCGGCGGCATGTTCTGGGACAGCTTCCGCCCCTACGGCTCTGACGTGTCTGCTGCGCCTGAGTACTTCGAGACGCAGATCCCGAACTACATCAAACTGGGCAATGCGTTCCAGGCCGATACCCTTGACGAGCTCGCAAAAGGCATCGGCTGCGATGCCGCTACGCTCAAGGCGACCGTGGATCGCTATAACGGCATGTGCGAAGCCGGCGAAGACACCGATTATTACAAGAAGCCGGTGTTCCTGACGCCCGTCAAAGAAGGTCCCTTCTACGCGTTGAAGGTCGGTCCGGCGCTGTTGACCGTGACCGGCGGCCTGAAGGTCGATGTCGACTTCAAGTGCCTCGATGAGAACGGCATGGCGATCGAGGGCCTGTATGCGCTCGGCAACTGCATGGGCGATGTGACAGCCGTCGATTACCCGATCAACGTCGCGGGCAATTCCCATGGCCGCTGCATCACCTTCGGTTACGACCTCGGCAAGGCGCTTGCGAAGGCATAGGAAGGAATCCCGAAGCGACGTGCGGCGGCCGGTGGCCGCAGGCGATTTCTCGACACTTCGAATTCCTAAGGACCAAGGAGGCCAGGCTTCCGTATCGGCGTTTTCCGAGGACCCCGTATGCGGATCTTCCTATCGAAGACCCTCGTCCGGAGCATTCCGTTCGGGGGTCTTTCTCATGCGCGCAAGCTCGGGGATCTGGGTCATGGCGATGCCGGCGAGCACGAAGGCGACGCCGAGGACTTTGAGCGGCGTCGCCGATTCTCCGAGCACGAGGACGGCGAGCAGAATGCCGACGGGCAGCTCGCTCGATGCCATGATGGTCGTAAGGCCTGCCGGAAGATGCTTCGTGGCGACGCCGAGCAGCACGATGGGCAGCAGCTGCCCGACGAGCCCGAGCGAAAAGCCCGGAAGGGCGATGCCGTGCGCGAGGGCTCCGGATGTGAAGAAGGCAGGGCAGAAGATGAACGCAGGAATCATCGTGCCTATGTTCACGAACAGGCCGCGCACGGCCCAGTTCGTGAAGACGCCCATCCGTCCGCTGAGAAAGAGGTTCGCGGTGTAGCAGGCGGCCGTTCCTACGCCTGCGACAAGACCGACAACGCTGAGGGCGCCGATGCCTTCGTCGGCGAGACCGCTTCCAAGATACGCTCCTGTCAGCACGAACGTCGTCGCTACGAGCTCGACGGGTTTGGGAGGCCTACGGGTGAGGATGGCTTCGAGCGCGATTCCCATCCAGACGAATTGGAAGAGCAGCGTGAGCGCCATGCTCGCGGACACGAGCGAAAGCGTGAATGTGTAGAGCAGCGTGACCGAGCAGGTGATCAGGCCGAGCGTGACGAGCCTGAGTGCTTCGCGCAGGTCTATGCGCGTGCCCGGCGCCTTTCGCGCGACCGCCCCGGCTGCGGCGACGGCGAACAGGACGAGCCCGAAGAGGCACTGGGCGAACGTCGTCTGCTGCCACGTGAAGCCGCTTGCCTCGGCCGCCTTGATGATCGGAGGCGATGCCGCATAGCATGCTCCCGCCAGGAACACGATGGCGGCGTAGAAGGCGGTGGGACGGGTTCGAGACCGCGGCTCTTCGTGCACGCTCGAGCGACCTTAGCGCTTGTTGAAGGGGACGAGCGTCGCCGGACGGCCGCCCTCGAAGACGAGCTTGGGCTCTCCTTCGATGAGCGGGCGGAAGTAGTCGAGCGCTTCTTCGGTCACGCCCTGGTAATCGGGCAGGATCCATTCGGCGGGGAAGTTCCTGACGGCGTTCGCGAATTCGCTTGCGGGGCCGGCGAAGAACTCGGCGTTATACGCTCCGTCGGCGGAGGCGCGGCGGATGCCGACGACCTTGCCGGTGAACGACGGGTCGGCTGAGCGCATATGCGCGCTCATGCCCAGTTCGAACGCTTCGGTCACGTCCACGAGGCTTTGCGCGAAGTTGCTGGAGCGCGCGGCGCGCGATAGGTCCTGCACCACGCCGCGGGGCGCGATGCCCGAATCGAGGATGATCTGCTTGAGCGCCTGGCCCGCGCCGCCGAGCACGGCGTGCGAAAAGCCGTCGTTGGCGGCCTTGCCTGCGGCGATGTAGGTGCCGTCGGCATAGTGGGCGCCTTCGCTCACCACGATGTAGCATTCGCCTTTGAGCGCCATCTTCTTCTGAACCTGGTTGAGGAACGCCTTGGCGTCGAAGTCGACCTCCGGCAGGACCAGCAAGTCGACGTCGCCCGAAACGCAGCAGCTCGCGGCCAGCCAGCCGGCGTCGCGCCCCATGGTTTCGAGGATGAAGACTTCGGGACGGGTGTAGGCGGCGTAATCGAGATAGGTGGCATGCGTGATTTCGATGGCGACTTTGGCGGCGCTCGGGAAGCCGGGGCAGTGGTCGACGGGGACAAGGTCGTTGTCGACCGTCTTGGGGATGCCGATGAAGCGCTTGGAAATACCGTTGGCCTGGGCCCATTCGGACAGGGCGTCCACGTTGTCCATCGAATCGTTGCCGCCGATGTAGAACATCGCGTCGATGCCGTGTTCATCCATGACTTCCACCAGGCGCTTGTAGTCCTTGTCATCGCCGCGCTTGAGCTTGTAGCGGCAGGTGCCCAGGGCGCTCGAAGGAGTCTGCTTGAGGATGTCGATATCGCGGCCGGAAAGATCGGTCAGGTCGTACAGGGATCCGTCAAGGACGCCTTCGATGCCGTGGATGCCGCCGCAGACGCGGCCGTACACGGGATTG
>ENA-OPRK01000904-OPRK01000904.1-human-gut-metagenome-genome-assembly--contig:-NODE-904-length-13359-cov-4.438440_pt1 | contig 13359 bp, 14 predicted proteins | sample MGYA00241793_ERZ501877 | MGnify/ENA primary metagenome ERZ501877 (study PRJEB25962, sample SAMEA1966253) | human gut metagenome | biome: human gut; feature: human-associated habitat; material: faeces... | reverse complement strand
ATGCCGCTGGCCATGACACAGATACTGCATTTCATATCCCGGTTGGGATTGATTCCCTCGGCTGAATTGCTGATAACGTACAGGGCCGCATAGCAGGCGCCGATGGCCCTTACCATGCTCAGGAACCATTCATGGCCGGGAAATTTTAAACAGATGGAACAGGTCATAAGCTACCTTATCTCCATAAATACCAGCGGAATCATCGGGGAGGAGGACGTGCTCAGTCTCCCTGATTTTAAACTAAAAGCGGACAACAAAAAAGTCCGACCCCGCAGCTTCCAATATCTGCAAAATCAGACCTTTTAGTGCGCCTTCAGGGACTCGAACCCTGGACAAATAGATTAAGAGTCTACTGCTCTACCAACTGAGCTAAAGGCGCTTCTCTTCAGTTTTGTGTGTCCGTCTCGGTGACACGTGTGTTATTATATAACTGCGTTTGACAAAAGTCAACCCCTTTTTTACAAAAAATTTACAGCTCTCTCATAATTATTTATTTTTCTTCTTTTTCGGGGAGGAAGTACCGAGAATTTTGTTCACTTCCACGAAGGATTTCTTCCATTGCAGTGCCTTCTTGTTGAGCTCTGTCTTATCGCTTGTCGCCTGGAGAAGTTTTACGGTTACCTTGTCTTTCATTCCCATATGGACCGCTCCTGTCATATCCTGTTAACGTTATTCTATGACAGGAGGGTCCCGGCGTGCCAGTCCTTTTCTTTAATTTTTTTTCTTTATTCGTTTCTTTTTCGCTCTGCCACCAGCTTGAATATGGCATTTCCCATGGAGGAAAACTTCTCCTCATATTCCGTCATGATATTTCCCCCGGCCATATCGGAATGGTGCAGATCATACGTATACTCTCGTATCTCCCAGCCCGCTGCCGGTATGGACTCCAGGGAATAATCAAACAGTCCCCGGTTGTCCGTCTTAAATTCTACGACGCCATCCGATGCCAGAATCTTATCATACACTTCCATAAACGGTTCCGACGTCAGGCGCCTTTTCGCATGGCGGTCCTTGGGCCACGGATCTGAGAAGTTCAGATAAATTTTCTTTACCTCACCCGGGGCGAAAATCTCGGAAAGCTCTCTCGCATCCACACACATAAAGTAGATATTGGAAAGCTCCATCTCCCGGCGTTTCTGGATGCCTCTCAGGAGGACGCTGCAGTACCGCTCAATGCCGACATAATTGATTTCCGGATTTTTGGCGGCCAGCTCCATAATAAACCGGCCCTTTCCCATGCCTACTTCTATCTCTATTGGATTATCATTCCCAAAGACGCCGTTCCAGCGCCCCTTCTTCTCATCCGGATTGGAAACCACGTAAGGGCTGTTTGCGATCTCTTCCTCCGAGCCTGGAATATGGCGTAATCTCATATCTATCTCCTCCAGTACCTGTTAATTTTTCGTTCTGATTGTACCATACAATACGATCCGAGCGCAAGTACAGGCCCATTTGACAGAAGGATCATTCTTGTTTTGGGTTATTTTTTACTTTTCTCTTACAAATAAAAAACTTCAAAATAATAGGTGCACAATTAGAGATAATCTAGTATAATATCTGTATATTGGTATACGATCGTTTTTTGCAAAGGAGGAAGCATATGGGAACTACAGACAACAACACCTGGACCAGGATCCAGCAAAGTGTCCGGGAGACGGAACGTCTCATTGGCCAGAAGCAGTATAATCTGGCCATGATCAAATCCCGCCAGACACTGGAATTTATGGTAAACTGCCTTGGAGAAAAGGCTTTGATTGTAGATGGGGATCTGGCAGACAGTATTGACCAGCTGTTCGAAGGGCACTGGATATCACAGGCCACGAAAGACCACTATCACAGAATTCGGGTACTTGGCAACAAAGCTGTTCACGACGGTAATGACAGCCCTTACGATGCGAACGAAGCGTTCCAGCTTCTTTCCCAGGAAGCTACAGCCTTTGCAGATATCTATAGCGGCAGACGCCGCAGTACCACGCCCACTAGGCCGCAGCAGCGCCCGGCCTCAAGATCTTCACAGCCGGCTCAGAGAAGCACCGGCCAGAGGAGCTCGTCTCCCCAGAGAAGCGGCCAGCGAACAGCGCAGAGACCATCTTCGGCGAACCGGAGCAGACGACGCTCTAAGAAAAAAGGATTTGATCCCTACGATCTGTTAAGACCGGCAGTGATCTTCCTGATTATCCTCGTTGTCGTTCTGGCTGCCATGGGACTCTTTAAGCTGTTTGGCGGTAAGGATGATAAGAAGGAGACAAGCGCTCCGTCCACTTCACCGGAAGTTACCACTGAAGCGACTGCAGCTCCGGAACCGGCTACAGAACCAGAGCCCGCCACGGAAGCGCCTATGATTTATAAGACCACGGCAACACCTAATCTGAATGTCAGAGCCGAACCGTCAACTACCGGCGCTGTGTTAGGAAGGCTTGCCCCTGGTACAGTGGTTGATTTCGTCCAGACTTATGATCAGCAGTGGTCGGTTATTATGTTCGAGGGCAAGCAGGCCTATGTATCCAGCCAGTATCTGGCCGCAGAGGAAGCACCTCAGCCATCAGAAGCCGGTACAGAAGCGACAACTGCAGCCCAGTAAGCTCTAAAATACAGAATCACGGTACGATCCATGACTCCGCGGAAAACGAATTATTTACGCGGTGCAGACAGACGTCATATGGCGGCTATGTCTGCACCGCGTTTTTTAATAGTAAAACGTATACTCTCTTCCTTTCTTTTTCTTTCACTGATTGAATCTTCCATGATTACCCAGAAAAGCTAATTTTTGATAATTTTTCATCAAAAAAATGAAATAATATTGAATTTCCATAATTTTTAATGACCTATTTCTAAAATTACTATGGAAAATTTTTAAATTTGTAGTATGATTATAAGTTGAAACTTGTGTATTTGCAGGTTTTATCATAATCAGTCATTCCACTAAGCTCATGAGAGACCTCATTATGCCCGATCATAAGGGATACGCTGAATGGATGTGACAGGAATTGCACGTAAGCGGCCGCAAACGCCCGCCAGGTGCTTATAGGAAAGAGGAGGGCAATATATGGATACTGTGATTGAAAAGATATCCGAGATCGAATCTGCTGCCACCGGGATTATGGAAGATGCCAACGAACGAAAAAAGGCATTTGCCAAAGAAATGGAAGAACGGACGGCAGCTTTTGATGCTCAGCTGGAAGCTGAGACGAATAAACGGATTGAAGAACTACGGGCCAGAATGGAGATCGAGATGAACGAACGTCTCGAGAAACAGCGGAACGATTCCCAGAACGTCCTTCGCGCAATGGAACAACGTTACCAGGAACATCACACAGAATATGTGGAGGAACTATTTAAAAAAATGATAAAGGAGTGATCATATGGGAGGCCTGCTATCCTACAGCGGCATCACCACCAAGGTCCGGGCCATGGAGAGCCATCTGATCACCGACCGCCAGTTTGGCGAGATGTCCACGCTTGAATCTGTATCTGACGCAGTGGAATACTTACGGCGGCTGCCCGCTTACGGCATGATTTTTTCCAATCTGGAGGGAGTCGACTTACACCGGGGTGCCATCGAACAGCGCCTGATACTGTCTCAATACCAGGATTTTGCAAAGCTCTATCGTTTTGCGAATCTCTCGCAGCGCAAATTCCTGGATTTATATTTCATGCACTATGAGATCGATATCCTGAAAAAATGCTTCCGCAATGCTCTGGGCCACCAGAAGCCTGAAATAGACTTATCCGTATTTCAGGAATTTTTCGAGAAGCACTCAAAGCTTGATCTAATAAAGCTGTCTTCATCTGGAAGCGTACAGGAATTTATCTCTAATTTGGACGGGTCGATCTATTACGATTTACTGACCCATTTAGATGATGTGGAACATCCCTCCCTGTTTGATTACGAGATCCATCTGGATCTTCTGTATTTCAAAACCATCTGGAAGGTCAAGGGAAAGTATCTTTCCCGAACAGAACAGAAGCTCCTCACCGACTGCTTCGGCAGCAAACTGGACCTTTTAAATATTCAGTGGATATACCGTTCAAAAAAATACTATAACCTGCAGCCGGCAGACATCTATGCACTGCTCATTCCCATCGAGTTCCATATCAGGAAGGAGCAGATTACAAAACTTGTGGAGGCCGGAACGCTGGATGAGTTCTTCCATGCGCTGCAGACAACCTACTACGGCAGACTGGAAGATATGGATGCCTCGGATCAGACTGAACTGGAAATGCTGGCCGAGGAAGCGCTTAACAAAATTTACAGTGCCCCCAGCCGCAAGAATCCGTATTCCATTGCCACACTGAATTCATACCTCTATTTTAAGGAGGAGGAGATTCAGAAGATTATTACCGTCATAGAGAGTATCCGTTACGGCGTCAGCCCGGATGAAATTCTCTCCTATGTGGTAAAGAACCAGTAAAGGGGGTTACTATCCGTGATAGAAAAGATGAAGTTCTTAAGTATCACCGGGCCCAAAGAAGACATCGACCGGGTCATTGACACGTATTTGTCCAAATACGAGATCCATTTGGAAAATGCACTGTCAGAATTAAAGACGGTAAAAGACTTAAGACCATATATTGAGATTAACCCGTACAGGGACACATACCAGCGTGCCGCTGAGCTGGTGGAACTGCTTCCGGCCACAGCGCCGAAAACCACAGCCACCGCAGTTTCCATTGAAGAGGCCATCGGCACTATTGAAAAACTGGACGCGACGGTGAAGGAGCTTATGGAAAAAGAAGCCGTGCTCACCGGTGAACGCGATTCCTTACAGGAATCCTTAGACAAGGTAGTTCCCTTTACGGGGCTTAACTACGATTTGAGTTCGATCCTGCATTTTAAATATATTAAGTTCAGATTCGGACGCATTTCCCACGAATACTATAAGAAGTTTGAGAGCTACGTCTATGATTCCATCGATACTGTGCTCTACAAATGCCGTGAGGACGAGGAATACGTCTGGGTCGTCTATTTCGTGCCCGAGACCATTTCCAACCAGATTGACGCAATCTACTCCTCCATGCACTTCGAACGTTTCTTCCTCCCGGATGAGTACGAGGGCACGCCGTTAGATGCCATTCACACCCTGGAGGACAAAATCTCCGCGCTTCAGGCGGATATTGACAGCATCCACAGACAGATGGCCGAGGTACTGGGCAGTCAGCGCGATAAGCTTCTGGCCTCCCATGACAAGCTTTCCACTTTCTCCACCAACTTTAACGTCAGGAAGCTGGCGGCGTGCACGAAGCAGAACGTCAACACCTTCTATATCTTGTGCGGCTGGATGAGTGAAAAGGAAGCCAAGGCGTTCCAGAAGGAGATCTCAAACGATGAAAAGACCTTCTGCATCGTGGAGGATGACCACAACAATATCATAAGCAGACCGCCGACAAAGCTTCATAATCCAAAGCTGTTTAAGCCGTTTGAAATGTTTATCCAGATGTACGGCCTTCCGGCCTATAACGAGATCGACCCGACCATACTGATCGGCATCACCTATTCCTTCCTCTTCGGCTTCATGTTCGGAGACGTGGGACAGGGACTCTGTCTCCTTCTCGGAGGCTTTCTGCTTTACCGGTTCAAGAAGATGAATCTGGCGGCTATCATCTCCTGCTGCGGCTTCTTCTCCACCATATTCGGCTTCATGTTCGGCAGCGTGTTCGGCTTCGAGGATATCATCGGCGCTGTATGGCTGCGCCCTATGGAACACATGACGAATCTGCCGTTTATCGGTAAACTGAACACGGTATTTATCGTGGCCGTCTCCATCGGCATGGGGATCATCCTGCTGACCATGGTGCTTAATATCATCAACAGTCTCCGGGATCATGATCCGGAAAAAACATGGTTTGACACCAACGGTGTGGCGGGTCTCGTGTTCTATGCGAGCCTGGTTCTTACAATTGTATTATATATGACGGGCAATCCGGTACCGGCGACCATTCTGTTAGTCATCATGTTTGGGATTCCGCTGCTCATCATGTTCTTCAAGGAACCGCTTACCCATATTCTGGAAAAGAAAGCACAGATCATGCCGGCAGGCAAAGGCATGTTTGTGGTTCAGGGATTTTTCGAACTGTTTGAGGTACTGCTCAGCTACTTCTCCAACACGCTTTCCTTCGTCAGAGTAGGCGCTTTCGCAGTGAGCCATGCAGCCATGATGGAGGTTGTTCTCATGCTGTCCGGCGCGGAAGTCGGCAGCCCCAACTGGGCGATCGTCGTACTCGGCAACTTGTTCGTGTGCGGCATGGAGGGCTTAATCGTGGGCATCCAGGTGCTCCGTCTTGAATATTACGAGCTGTTCAGCCGTTTCTACCGCGGAACCGGCCGTGCATTTAAACCATACGGAAAGACAAATTAAATAAAATCGATCAGGAGGTATCTTATTATGTCAACTTTAGTCAAAATAACCTTAGCAGCAGCTTTAATCTTAAGTATCGCAGTTCCTTTCGGCGCATTTGCCATGGGTGAGAAATCCAAAGGCCGTTACAAAAAGGCGCTGGGTGCTAACGCCCTCTTATTCTTCGGCACTCTGATGGTATCCGCAGTCTTCATGTTCTCCGGCAGCGCAGTGGCTGCTGAACCGGCTGCCGCAGCTTCCGGCGTTGCAGGCATGGGATATTTAGCTGCCGCACTTTCCACCGGTCTGGCCTGTATCGGCGGTGGTATCGCCGTATCAGCCGCTGCATCCGCAGCTCTTGGCGCCATCAGCGAAGATGGTTCCATCCTTGGTAAATCGCTGATCTTCGTAGGTCTTGCCGAAGGTGTTTGTCTGTACGGTCTGATCATTTCTTTCATGATCTTAGGTAAGTTATAATCGATGAAAATGTATTTAATCAGCGACAACATCGACACCTGGACCGGCATGAGGCTGGCCGGGGTGGAAGGTGCCGTCGTCCATGAAAAGGCTGAGTTAAAACAGGAACTGGATAAAGTCCTGGCCGACAAGGAGATCGGAATTGTTCTACTGACAGAAAAATTCGGACGGGAGTTTCCGGACATCATCGACGATGTAAAGCTGAACCGGAAGCTTCCCCTCATCATAGAAATCCCCGACCGCCATGGTACCGGCCGCAAGCCGAACTTTATCACAGATTATGTAAACGAAGCCATCGGATTAAAACTATAGGAAAGAGGTGGTCATCTTGACAACTGAGGAAAAATTACAGCATTTCCTGGATTTCTGTATGGAAGATGCGAGAAACCGCAGTGCAAAGATGCTCGATGAATATACCGCCGCCCTGGAACAGACCTTTGAAGAGCATCAGGCAGATGCGAGACGGAGAGCCGAACAGCAGGTGGAACTGGAAAGCGAACGGATCGAACATGAGACGAACAAAAAGCTTTCCCTGGAGCAGATTGGCATCAAACGGGAGCTCGGACATAAACAGGAAGAACTGAAAGACAAAATTTTTGTGGAGCTTAAGGATGTGCTGGAACAGTACATGGAAACTCCCGAATATACACAGCTTTTGGAGAAGCAGATCCGCCACGCCAGAGAATTTGCCGGAAACGAATTCTTTACGATCTACATTGACCCGGCGGACGAGACGAGACTGAACCGTCTGGCGCTCCACAACAGCGCCGACATCCGCGTGAGTGAGTACTCCTTCGGCGGCGGCACACGGGCCGTCATTCCATCCCGCCATATCCTGATTGACAACTCCTTCCAGACAAAACTGGAGGAGGCAAGACGGGATTTCCGCTTTAACTTAAAGGATCTGGAGGGAGGTATCACCAATGAATAATACTGGCACAATTTCCGGTATCAACGGCCCTGTTATCTATTTAAAGGGCGACCCCGGATTCAAAATGAATGAAATGGTTTACGTCGGCAGGGACAACTTAGTCGGCGAGGTCATCGGTCTCACCTCCGGGCGCACCATCGTCCAGGTATACGAGGAAACCAGCGGATTAAAACCGGGCGAGACGGTTACGGCCTCGGGTTCACCGGTTTCCGTCACACTGGCTCCCGGCATTTTAAACAACATATTCGACGGTATCGAGCGTCCTTTAACCGAGATCGCTAAGACCGGCGGCGCCTATATCGACCGCGGCGTCCATGTGGACTCCCTGGACGGCGAAAAGAAATGGAACACCCACATCACCGTTAAAAAGGGCGACCGTTTATTCCCGGGCTCCATCATCGCAGAGGTTCCCGAGACCCCGGCCATTGTCCACAAGGTCATGATTCCTCCGGACATGGAAGGCTACGTCCTCGATGTTGTTTCCGATGGTTCCTACACGATTCACGATGAAATTCTGACGCTTCAGCTTCCGGATGGTTCGGAGAAGAAGCTTACCATGACACAGAAATGGCCGATTCGAGTACCGAGACCTACCCTTAAGAGATATCCGGCTTCCCGGCCCCTGATCACCGGCCAGCGTATCATCGATACCTTATTCCCGCTGGCAAAGGGCGGCACCGCCTGTATCCCCGGCGGTTTCGGTACCGGCAAGACCATGACCCAGCACCAGATTGCCAAGTGGTCTGACGCCGATATCATCATCTATATCGGATGCGGCGAGCGGGGCAATGAGATGACCCAGGTTCTGGAGGAATTCTCCGAGCTGATCGACCCGAAATCCAATCGCCCGCTGACGGATCGTACCGTACTGATCGCCAACACATCCAACATGCCGGTTGCGGCACGTGAGGCGAGTATTTATACCGGTCTGACACTGGCAGAGTATTATCGTGACATGGGTTATCATGTTGCCATCATGGCAGACTCCACATCACGCTGGGCGGAGGCGCTTCGTGAAATCAGTGGACGTCTGGAGGAAATGCCGGCCGAGGAAGGCTTTCCGGCTTATCTGCCAAGTCGTATCTCACAGTTCTATGAGCGTGCCGGCTATATGAAGACACTGAATGATCAGGTGGGATCGGTATCCATCATCGGTGCCGTATCACCGCAGGGGTCTGATTTCTCTGAGCCGGTAACTCAGAACACCAAGCGATTTGTGCGCTGCTTCTGGGCGCTGGACAAACAGTTGGCCTATGCGCGTCATTATTTTGCCATCAACTGGACGGAAAGCTATTCCGAATATGTGACAGACTTAACGAAATGGTACAATAAAAATGTGGATATGCGCTTTCTGCGCAGCCGTCAGGAAATTATGAGTCTGCTGGCAGAGGAAGCGAAGCTGATGGAAATCGTAAAACTGATCGGCAGCGATGTGTTACCGGAGGATCAGAAGCTGGTTATCGAAATCTGCAAGGTCATCCGGGTAGGATATCTGCAGCAGAATGCGTTCCATAAGGATGATACGTATGTACCTTTACAAAAACAAATGAAAATGATGGATGTTATTCTGTATTTATATAAGAAATGCAAGGATCTGGTAGCACAGGGGAAACCGATGAGTCAGGTTGTGGCTTCCGGTATTTTCGACAAGGTTACCAAAATGAAATACGATGTGCCGAATGACCACATCGAGCTGCTGGATGATTACTTCCGACAGATTGATGCGGCTGTCTCACAGGTTGCGTAAGGAGGAAAGTGCATGAGTCTTCAATATGTAGGATTAAGTGAAATTAACGGACCTCTTGTCTTCCTGGATAACGTGGAAAACGCCAGCTATGAAGAGATGGTGGAAATCAAGTGCGGAGATGGAACGACACGTCTGGGAAGAGTGGTTCAGCTGGAGGGCAGGAAAGCTGCCATTCAGGTGTTTGAGGGAACCAATGGAATCTCCCTGAAAAACACAAAAACAAAATTTACAGGAAAGCCGATGGAGCTGGCGTTGTCACGCGAGATGCTGGGGCGAACCTTTAACGGAAGCGGACAGCCCATCGACGGGCTGGGAGAAATCTATGCCGAGAAAAGTGCGGATATCAACGGACAGCCGCTGAATCCGGTTTCCCGTGTATATCCGCGAAACTATATCAATACCGGTATTTCCAGTATTGATGCCTTAACGACGCTGATTCGCGGGCAGAAGCTGCCGATCTTCTCCGGATCCGGTATGCCGCACAATGAGCTGGCTGTTCAGCTTGTTAAGCAGGCGAAGATATCGGAAGGGGATGGTAAGAACTTCTGTATCGTTTTTGCAGCCATGGGTGTGAAAAATGACGTTGCGGATTATTTCAAACGCTCCTTTGAGGAAGCAGGGGTTATGGAAAAGGTTGTTATGTTCATCAATCTTTCCAATGACCCGATCATTGAGCGTACGCTGACACCGCGTTGTGCCTTAACCGCTGCAGAGTATCTGGCGTATGAGCAGGATATGCATGTACTGGTTATTCTGACAGATATCACCTCCTATTGCGAGGCGCTTCGTGAATTCTCCAGCAGTAAGGGGGAGATTCCGGGACGTAAAGGATATCCGGGATATCTGTACTCTGATTTGGCTTCGCTGTATGAAAGAGCAGGGATTGTCAAGGGTGCCGGAGGGTCTGTAACACAGATTCCGATTCTGACCATGCCCAATGATGATATTACCCATCCGATTCCTGACCTTACCGGTTATATTACCGAAGGGCAGATTGTACTGGATCGTAATCTGAACCAGATGGGTGTTTATCCGCCGGTTGGTGTTCTGCCTTCTTTGTCACGTCTGATGAAGGATGGCATCGGTGAAGGCTTTACAAGAAAGGATCATTCAGATGTTTCCAACCAGCTGTTCGCAGCCTATGCGAAGGTGCAGGATGCCAGAAGTCTGGCTTCTGTTATCGGTGAGGATGAGCTGAGTGATGTCGACAAGCAGTATATGTCCTTTGGTACGTTATTTGAGGAGCATTTCCTGAATCAGGGATTTGATGATAACCGCAGTATTGAAGAAACGCTGGATCTGGGCTGGGATCTGCTCAGTGTCCTGCCGCGTGCAGAGCTTGACCGTGTAGACAACGAGGTTCTTGAAGTGTACTACGATCATGAACGTGCGGTGAAACGCTTTGGCCTGAAGAGTGGGCCTATCATCAAGGAACTGGCATCTCAGGGTAACTGATTATGGCCAATAAACAGGTGTTTCCTACCAAAGGAAATCTGATTGCGACAAAGAAATCAAATGATCTGGCTCATATGGGCTATGAGCTGATGGATCGGAAACGGAATATCCTGACGCGTGAAATGATGTCGCTTATGGATGATGTAAAGCTGCTGCGTGATAAGATTACAATTACGTATCAGAAGGCGTACTATGCCCTGCAGCAGGCGAATATGTCTCTGGGAGTCATCAGTGATCTGGTAGAGGCAGTGCCGGTGGATACCGGTATTCATATCAGTTATCGAAGCGTCATGGGTGTGGAGATTCCAAAGATTCAATATGATAAGCAGGAGTATAAGCTGACATACGGCTTGGATCATGCGAATTCCAAGCTGGATTATGCTTACCGCTGTTTCTATAAGGTTAAGGAAATGACAGTGATTCTGGCAGAGGTGGAGAACAGTGTCTATCGGCTTGCGAATGCAATCCGCAAGGCGCAGAAGCGTGCCAATGCTCTGAAGAACATCGTAATTCCGGATTTTGAACATAATATCAAGTTCATAACGGATGCACTTGAGGAAAAGGAGCGGGAGGAGTTTTCCCGTCAGAAGGTCATCAAGGCAACCAAGGATCGAAGAAAAGCTGAAGAGTCCGCAACTCAATGTCATCAACTTAAGGTATCTTGACAAAAAAAGAGTATTCAGTATAGAGAACAATCAATATGTTCCTATAGAGGATACTTTTTTTTGAAAAATAAGTGCGCAAAAAAACACGAATTTGGCACTATCATACTATTTCACACTACATCAATAAGAATAACGATAAGTCATTCTATGTTTATTCAATCGCTTTTTCTGTCTGCTATATATGCTATTTCTGTCTTGGCGTATTGGACAGAGATGACGCATCATCTCTTTATCCATTTTTACTGATGCTTTTTTGGCTAGCTTTGGATGATCATAATACACAAATATCTTCAGTAGATAGTGTTTCAATTTTCCACTAGCATAATTTCTATTAAATGCCATCTCATATTTATATCTTTCCTGTTGTATGGTACTTAAGTTTTCTTTTGAACATACGATATCAGATACAGCATTGTATACTAATGCACATGCGTATATATCCTGCTTTATCAATTGTTCCCGATAACCTGAGAATTCTTCCATCTTTAATTGTGACTTCATGGAGCGATAGCAGGTTTCTATGTCCCAGCGCAGATGATACAGTTCCTTCATACTTTCTGTATCAAAATCAGTTTCAGAAAGATTTGTCAATAATATCTCTGTAGCTGTTCTTCCGTCATTGAGTACGATTTGGAATTTCACAAAACGTAAATGGTAGGTAGTATTCATAAGTTTTATCCGAAATGATCTATCCTCACGGAAGTGATTACTCCGCAATCTATCATATATGACATCAATCCATTTATCATCTTCATCATCACGAAGTTCTTCACATTCCCTTTTAAAATCATTTGCTTTTAATCGAAAGACAAAATATTGACCGCTTTCTAACATCTGATCGATCAGCTTAATAGAAGGATATCCTCTGTCAAATATACAAACCATTTTTGATCCTTGAGGTAAGATATCTCGTGCATAACCCAAATGATCTTCTGCGCTTGATTTCTCACTGTATTTATACGAATTTATAGATATATCTATAATACATTTATTAATGACATCAAAAATACTGGAAGCAGAACCCATCACAGGATCATTATCACCATCGTGCAATTTTGTTTTCCAAACCTCTTTATTATCTCTCCATTTAGGTATCAAAAAATCGCTTCCAGCAATCGCCATAATATAATAATCATTTAATTTTAATAATTTCTTTTCTGCATATACATCTCTGTTGATATCATGGAGAATTGTACGAAGGGCATCAGGGTTAAATTTCATCCGCGCATTAAAATAACCTGTTTGAGATATTTCTATATTTTCATCAACTTGTTCAATGAAATCAGAAATTTCATTCTTCTGTGATTTTCCGGTTGTGGCAAGCATCTGCATAAAGATATGAGGCAAAAGGATTTTTCTCTTTCTCGTATAAGCATTTTGATTATTTCCACGGATAATATCAATATATTCAGTATCGAGCAGAAAAGCGGTTCTATGAATCCTGTTTAGATAAGATTTTTCACACGACATCATAAGGACTCCTCCGGATAAACCAATAATGGTTTATTCTTAGCATAAGCAGCTTTAAGATAAGGGATCTGATCAAAAGTGACTTCTCCAAGATAAGCAACAGTCTCCTGAGAAACTTTTGTACCATTTCTAGTAGATTTCACAATACTGGCATAGATTTTGGATCCTTTTTTCCAAGTTCTCACATACATAACAGCACCATCATACACACTACAAATCAATTGAGATATATATTAAATAATGTGTAATCATCCTTTCATTTCACACTACAATTATAGC
>ENA-OPRK01000903-OPRK01000903.1-human-gut-metagenome-genome-assembly--contig:-NODE-903-length-13412-cov-3.765292_pt1 | contig 13412 bp, 10 predicted proteins | sample MGYA00241793_ERZ501877 | MGnify/ENA primary metagenome ERZ501877 (study PRJEB25962, sample SAMEA1966253) | human gut metagenome | biome: human gut; feature: human-associated habitat; material: faeces... | reverse complement strand
ACTCACTTCCAGAGCTTTCAAAGTTCGCAGATACACTTGAAAAGGCTTGCATCAAGACAGTAGAAGATGGTAAGATGACTAAGGATTTAGCACTTATTACTACATTAGGTAATCCTGTAACACTTAATACACAAGGTTTTATTAAGGCAGTTAAGGAGACACTTGAAAGTCTTTTATAATTGTGCCAATAAAGGGTATTATTATATAGGATATTATATATAGAAGTGTTGGATTTCACTTGTGATATCTATAGATATTCGTATGAATTGAGGATTTTGAATGAAGTTTAAGTTTGAGGTTAAAGATCTTTTTAAACTCCCCAATATTTTATGTTATATAAGAATTGCACTGGTTCCGCTGTTTGTATATCTTTATTTTACGGCAGAAGAACCAGTGGATTATTATGTTGCGACACTTGTTGTAATGCTTTCGGGGATAACAGATTTTCTAGATGGTCAGATAGCAAGACGTTGTAATATGATAACTGATTTGGGTAAGATTATTGATCCGGCAGCAGATAAGCTTATGCAGCTTGCAATGTTAGTTACTCTGGCTATTAATATTCCATATATGTGCATACTTGCTGTATATCTTATTGTCAAAGAGGTAGTTATGGCACTTATGGGTCTTGTAGTTATGAAAAGGGCGAATAGGAGATTAGATGGTGCTAAATGGTATGGCAAGGTATGTACAGCAGTATTGTATGTGTGTATGCTTGCTTTAGTTGCATTTCCGCATATGCCGGTTAATCTTCAATATGTTATAATGATAGTGTGTGCAGCAGTATTGACATTTGCATTTATTATGTATATAAGAATATATATAATAATGTTAAAAGATAACCATTATGGTAATGATGAAAGAAAGTTGTATTAATATGTATAATATATTTGATATTACATTTAGGGAAATGAATGTTAACCAGTTAGCGGTATGGTTTTTTATATATAGTTTTTTTGGCTGGGCTATGGAATGTATAGTCATAAGAAAACAGCTTGGATATTGGGAGAACAGGGGTTTTGCCAAGCTTCCGTTCTGCGTTATATATGGCTTTGGCGTGTTTATAGCATTTCATATATTTGCACCAATTGAGGGTAATTACCCTGCTTTATACGTTGCTGGTGCTATATGTGCGACAATATTTGAGTATATGACAGCAAGACTTATGCAGAAGCTTTTTGGTGAAGTATGGTGGAATTACGACCATCTAAGATTTAATTATAAAGGAATAATATGCCTTCAAAGCACTCTTGGCTGGGGGTTATTAGCAGTTCTTATATTTAGTGTATTCAATAAAATGGTAGAACGTGTTGTATTCAGTATGGATATGAGGGTAACTACAGTGTTATCAATTGTGCTTGTTATATCATATGTTGTGGATTTCTCTTACCATTTTACTAAGAGAATTGCTAATAAGAAAATGGAAAGTGTAGTTGCACAGGCTTCAAGTGCTGGCAGCCTTCAGAGGTTTTTTCATAGATAATCAGCGGGGTGGACAATGTTAGAAAGTCTTAAGAATAATGTCAGGCTGCTTCGCAGGAGCAAACGACACGTAATTCTGTTTGAACTGACATATAAGTTACTGGCAGTAGCAGTTATATATCCTATATTAACTGCCGCCATTAATCTTTGTATGAAGGTTGCAGGAATCAGATATTTAACAAATGAATATATTGTAAAGGCACTGACAAACCCTGTTGTTATTATAGCTTTGTTTACAGGCATTATACTGTTTGTCGGTTACTGCATTTACGAGATGGCATATTTGGCTGTGTGCTTTGAAACTAAGAGAAAAGGTAATAACGCATCTATAATTGATAATATATATAATGCGTACCTGCGTCTTAAAAATTTAATCCGAATTCAAAGCATACCGCTTTTTTTATTTTTCTTTATTTCGATTATATTTATAAATGTTACAATTGTCGCTAATCTTATATATTCAGATACATTGAGCAATCTTATCGGAAGTACGATGAGAAGAAACAGGTATATGATATATATGCTTGTGGCAATAGTTATGGTTCTTATATATTATTATGTTATAAGAGGCATTTTCTCATTTAATATATATATGATGGAGGGGAAGAATTTCAGACAGTCATATAAGAAAAGCTCACAGATTGTAAGAAATAACAGATTAAGGGTAATTATGTCTGTTATTGTATATAATCTTGCAATATTTGCAGCTATAGCAGTGTTCTATACAGTTATTTCGCTTATACTTATAGGCGGTGTTAAGCTGTTGGATATGGCTTATCTTGGAAGTGCGGTATATTTATCAGTTCTTAGGGAATTGAGGGCCGGTGTGAAGATTTTTCTTGTGTTTATATCAATACCTTGTTCATTCTCAATGATTTCATATATGTATTATAAATATTCCGATCTGGATGATATTGAATTTGAATTCGTGGATATTGACGAAGGTTCAGCAAGGGTCAACAGGATAATATATGCAGTTGTGCTGGCATTATCCATAGTGCTTGATATTATATATATAATTGGGTCATTTAATAATAATCCGTTTGAGAGAGTGGCTATATTCCACAATACGGATATAACTGCCCACAGAGGTGCTTCAGTAGATGCACCTGAGAATACTCTTGCGGCATTCAGTAAGGCGATTGAAGATATGGCTGATGTTATAGAGTTAGATGTCCAGATGACCAAAGACGGCTATATTGTTGTTATGCATGATACATCAGCATACAGGACTACAGGTGTTCTAAAGAATATTACGGAGCTTACTTTAAGAGAAGTTAAAAGACTTGATGCCGGGTATTGGTATTCAGAGGAGTACAAGGGCGAGAAAGTTCCAACACTTGAAGAAGTATTGCAGCTTGCCAAAGGAAAGATTAAACTTAATATAGAGATTAAAACGGCGGATAACAGTGATGAGGTAGCAAAGAAGGTTGTAAAGCTTATACAGAAATATTCAATGCAGGATTCGTGCGTTATCACCTCATTTGATTATAGTGCATTGCAGGCTGTTCGGTCTTATGATGAGGACATAGAAGTCGGGTATATATTATCGGTGGCTTATGGAAAGTTCTATGAGATAGATGACGTGGATTTCTTTAGCGTCAATGCTTCGTTCCTTACTAAGAGAGTTGTTGATGCTATTCATAATTCAGGAAAGCAGGTATATGCGTGGACTGTTAATAATGACGCTTCTATAAAGAATCTTACTAATAAAGGTGTTGATAATATAATAACTGACAAACCTGTAACGGCAAGAGAGGTTATATATTCAAGAGATACAAGTGAGACATTGATTAATATGATAAAGTATGTATTTAACCAGTGATTAGCTTGGTAACATATATGCGTAAATGTACGCGGAAACGGGGGTCTATATGTTAAGAGGTATAGGTACATCTAAGGGAATTGGTATAGGAAAAGCACTTATTATCCATAAGTGTAAGAATGCTGTCAGCCGTGTTAAGATTAATGATACAGAAGCTGAGGTTGATAAGTTCAATGAGGCTGTGGAAAAGTTCATACAGGAAACTAATGAGCTTGTGGATAAGTTGTCACAGAAGCTTAATGGTGATGATAAGAATGCTCTTGTATTAAAAAATCAGGAATATCTTATAAGAGATCCTGAGTTTACCAGTGGTGTAATAAGTGCTATAACTAATGACAAGCTTAATGCAGAAGCTGCGGTTGAAGATACCTGTGAGATGTTAAAGAACATATTCTTAAGCTTTAACAATGATACGATGACACAGAGAGTAGCCGATATTGAAGATATGAAACAGCGTCTTATAGCAATAATGCAGGGACAGAAGCATATTGATCTTACTAAGCTTTCTGATAATACTGTTATTATTGCCGATGAAATCCATCCATCTATGACAGCTAATATGGATACAGAGCATATTGCCGGTATTATATCAGAGAAGGGTGGAGATACATCACACGCTTCAATTCTTGCAAGAGCATTAGAAATCCCTGCTGTATTAAGTGTTAAGGATATATGCAGTAAAATAGCAGAGGGTGAGGAGGTTATAGTTGATGGAGCTTACGGCGAAGTATTCGTCAATCCTACACCTATAACTCTTAAGATATATAATAAAAAGAAAAAAGCATATGATGAAAGAGTTAAGGAACTTAAGAAATATATAGATAAACAGACTGTTACCAGGGATGGCAGAAAAGTAATGCTTGCTGCTAATATAGGCAATGCTGATGAGGCTGCTAAAGCTGTAAAGGCTGGAGCTGAGGGTGTCGGACTTTTCAGGACGGAATTCTTATTTATGAACAAGCAGGCACTCCCAACAGAGGAGGAGCAGTATAACGAATATAAGAAAGCGGCAGTTGTGCTTGATGGCAGACAGCTTACGATAAGAACGCTTGATATTGGCGGAGATAAAGATATTCCTTATATGGGACTCACAAAGGAGTTAAATCCATTTCTTGGATACAGGGCCATAAGGTTCTGCCTTGACAGGGTAGATATATTTACAACCCAGTTAAGGGCTGTATTACGGGCAAGTGCATATGGCAATATAAGAATTATGATTCCTATGATAACTTCTGTTACAGAGGTGCAGGCAGTTAAGAAGATTATAAATGGTATATGCAGGGATCTGGACAAGAAAGACATTAAGTATGATAAGGACATAAAGATAGGTGTTATGATAGAGACACCAGCCGCGGCAATAATGGCAGATGTACTGGCACATGAGGTTGATTTCTTCTCAATCGGTACGAATGATTTGACACAGTATACACTTGCTGTTGACAGAGGCAATGAGAATGTTGCTTATCTTTACTCTGCACTCAATCCAGCCGTTATACGAAGTATTAAACACATAATTGAGTGTGCACATAATGCAGGTATAGAAGCAGGAATGTGCGGAGAAGCGGCGGCAGATGAAAGAATGATACCACTTCTTCTTAATTTTGGACTTGATGAGTTCTCTGTTACAGTGAGCAGGGTGCTTGAAACTAGAAAAGAGATAGCTTCGTGGAGCAGTAAGGAAGTAAAAGAGATAACAGAAAATGTTATGAATTATTCGGAAGAAAAGGAAGTATCTAACTATCTTAGCGACTGCATAGCAAAATAATAGATTATTATATAATAAATGCTTTGTGATGATTGATATGTTAAGACATCTGCTTCTGGCATAATAGAATTAATTGGAGGAAAATATGGCATTATATGATACAGATGACGAGCAGGAAAAGGTTGTACTTGTCGGCGTAGAGTTAAATCCTCTTGACGACTGCGGGAAGTCGTTAGAGGAGTTAGCAGAGCTTGCTAAGACTGCCGGAGCGGTCACAGTAGGAAAGATGATACAGCCGCGTGACAGCTTCCACCCTGCAACATATATTGGTAAGGGTAAGCTTGAAGAATTAAGGCTTATGATAGATGAGCTTGGTGCAACAGGAATAATATGTGATGATGAGCTGTCTCCAACACAGTTAAGAAATCTTGAAGATGTTCTTAATACTAAGATTATGGACAGAACAATGGTTATTCTTGATATATTTGCCGCAAGAGCTTCATCAAGTGAAGGTAAAATACAGGTTGAGATGGCACAGTTAAAATACAGGTCAACAAGACTTGCAGGACTTGGAACAGCACTCTCAAGACTTGGTGGTGGAATAGGAACAAGAGGACCGGGTGAGAAGAAGATAGAGACAGACAGGCGAATAATAAGGGACAGGATTGCTCATTTGTCAGGTGAGTTAAAGGAGATTAAGAGCCACAGAGATGTGCAAAGACAGAACAGACAGGACAGTTCTACACCGGTTGCGGCTATAGTAGGTTATACTAATGCGGGTAAGTCAACACTTCTTAACAGGCTGACCGATGCAGGTGTATTATCTGAGGACAAGCTGTTTGCAACACTTGATCCTACAACGAGGGCACTTACACTTCCTAACAAGGAAAAAGTGCTTATGACAGATACTGTTGGATTTATCAGAAAGCTTCCACATAATCTTATAGAGGCATTTAAGAGTACACTTGAGGAAGCGAAATATGCAGATATGATAATTCACGTTGTGGACTGCTCTAATGATGATTACGAAAGACATATGGCAACAGTATATGAGACATTGAAGCAGTTAGATGTAGGTGATAAGCCGATAATTACACTTTTTAATAAATGTGATAAATACGGCGAACTTCCTATACTCAAGGACAGCAAAGCTGATTATGTTGAGAATATTTCAGCCAGGACGGGTGTGGGAATAGATGAATTTCTGGAAGATGTGCAGGATATTATATTAAAGAGCAGAATTAGAATAGAAAGAGTATTTCCTTACAGCGATGCAGGCAAAATCCAGCTTATAAGAGAATACGGACAGCTTGAAAGTGAGGAATACACACAGGAGGGCATAAGTGTCAAAGGATATGTGCCAGCCTGGGTAGGAGGCAAACTATGAATTTAATTGCACTTGTTGATAAAAAATGGGGAATAGCTAATAAAGGAAGAGAACTTGTTGATATTCCAGAGGATAAGAAGCTGTTCCGTGAAGAAACTTATGGAAAAGTTGTTATTATGGGAAGAAAGACATTAGAAGCACTTCCTAACCAGTCAGCACTTGTTGGAAGAAAGAATATTGTTCTTACAAGAAATAAAGATTATGAAGCTAAAGACGTATGTTTATGCCATAGTGTTGAAGATGTGCTTGAGAAGGTAAAAAATGTGGATAGTAAGGATGTATATGTCATCGGTGGTGGACAGATATACAAAGAATTCCTTCCATATTGTGATACAGCACATATTACAAAGGTCGATTATACTTACGAAGCAGATACCTATATAAGTGATTTCGATAAGCTTAAAGACTGGAGAATTACAGGACAGAGTGATGAACATACATATTTTGATATATGTTATGAGTTTGTAAGGTATGAAAGAAAGGGTAAGGCTGATGAAATGCCAGAATAAAAAGAAAAATGTAAAGCGTGCTGTGGCTGGTATAATATTTCTTTCCGTAATAGCAATAATATTATCGGCATATGGCGTTACACAAATGTATGCTTCTCCAGAGAAAAAAGCTTTAAAAACGATGTTGAAATCTGGAGAACTTTTACAAAGCACAGTTGAAAAATATATAAACAACATAGATGTAAGTGCCAATAACTATACTGGAAAAATTAATATATCGGAGTTGATATATGATAATGCTGATTATATGCAGGGTAAGAATAGTGCAGAATATACCATTACAGCTAATATCGATAATAATGGAATAAATGTAGTTATACCTGAATTGACTAATGATACATTTTTAATATCTAAAGCTGATATATCAAGATATATTAATATAGATGCAGATCAGCTTAAGCCTGTTTTAAAAGCTGCATTAGCTGACTTTGTGAAGGGCTATGAAGTTATGGCAATGGATTGCGTGAATACAGTCAGCGAAACAGGAAAACACACTTATAATATTAATATAGATGAAACAGCTTTAGTTAATGGCTTTAATACATTTGTGGATGAATTATATAAAGATTCACAGGTTCTTCCATATATTTCGTTGTTAAATGTATATGGCATAAAAAAGGACAGTATTAAATCTGAATTTGCCACGGAAGTAAAGGACTGCAATGTAGTGCTTGATATAGAGGCTGACAGGGATAATAACCTTGTAAAGGTGAGTGCTGTAGTATATTACAATCAAAACGCTGTCTGTAATATGGTTATTGATTTTGATGGACTGGATAATATGACGCTATATATTATGGCTGAATATTCACAGGCTGAATATGTGAATTCGGTAATACAGATAGATATGCAAAGTGATAATGTAATAGGAGTGTCAGCCGATGCAGATATACATTTTATGAATCACAGTTTAAAGCTTAAGGCATCAGGAAATATTAATATCCAATAAGTCTTTGCAAAATAATTATTTTACATTTCTGTAACCAATCCTGAAAAAAGCGTACTCTATAAGTGAAAGCTTTCAAAAAGAAATAATTAAGGACGATTTAATAAAGTGTGCAGCGAAGAAAAAATAATTGATTTAATAGCAAACAGAGATGAATCTGGAATGCGTGAATTAATGGAGCGGTATCAAAGACCATTAATGAAGCTTGCAATGAATATGCTTGACAGTGAGGAAGATGCAAGAGAATGTGTTAATGATACGTTTTATGAAGTATGGAAATCAGTTCCAGATAACAGACCGCAATATTTGTTTGCATATTCAGCTACTATATGCAGACATATAATCTGCAAGAGAATAGACCATGACAATGCATTAAAAAGAAGCTCTAATGTTATAGAACTTACAGCCGAGATGGAACAGTGTATCGGCAAGCCTGATAAAGCACTTGAGGGTGATGAACATATGGTAGGAGAATTGATTAATACATTTCTTAAAACATTGGATACTGATAAGAGAAATATATTTATCAAAAGATACTGGTATTCACAACCTGTTAAAGTTATATCAAAAGAACTTGGAAAGAGCGAAAGTTCAGTTAAGGTTGCACTGCACAGATTAAGGAAAGATTTAAAGAAGCTTTTGGAAAGTGAGGGCGTTTTGGTATGAATGGTGAGAAATTATTTAAGTCAATGAACAATATTAATCAGGAGTGGATTGAGCAGGCAAAGCCAGCTAATAAGCCTGTCATAATGAGAACCAGATCAAAAATATATAGAAATATAGCAGCAGCGGCAGCCGCAGTGATTGCAATCTCGGGATTAACTTACACTGGTGTATACGCGTACCAGAAGTATCTTGTCCCAAAGAGTAATGTCAATTTTGAATCTCATATGAGCGGGGATAGTTCGGTTAATGTCTATAATACAGGTAATGTTACATCTACAGAAGAATCTAATGTTGACGTGGAATGGGGAAAATATGTTGCTAATGGTGGAAGATTTTATATTGAACTGACTATAAAGTCAAAAGACGGAAGTCCGATTATACCTAATGATGATACCTTAAGTCCAATAATTGGTACATTTGATTTTGCAGATACTGTAATAAAAATAAGTGATGAAACAGACCAGTTCAAATCAACAGGTACATTATACCATCTTAATTATAATGGTATGTCAGATGATGGTTCAGAAATATATGCAGAATTAATATATGTTAATGCTGATTCAAGAGATATTGTTAATCATAACATTTCGATTGATGTTAAGGATCTTAAGTGTACGTACAGAAATGGTGAAGATAATAAAACAAGAGAAACCAGAACTTTAGCAACAGGGGAGTGGTCTTTTGAAACAGTTCTTAAGAGTAGCAGCACAGGTGTGCTTAGTACAACTCCTAATATATCGGTTACATCATCTTATAATGCAGACCAGACTATCAATATAGATACACTTAAATGTGATGGATTCGTACTTGATATACAGGGAACAGGAAATGCAGACTTTAAGTGGTTTGGTATGAGTGGTAAATATGCACCTGTAGTACATCTTAAAGATGGCACAGTTGTTAGTATTGACGACAAAACTTCTGATTTAAGTGTCAAAGCAGGTACTATGCATATATCATTTGCATTAAAACAGGTTATCAGTGTTGATAATATTGCATCTATTGAGTGGCATGGTGTAACAATATATTCAGCAGAATAATAAACGATAATTAATAACTACAGCTCCTAAAATGTAAAATAACCTAAAATAAACCCTTCAAAAGTAAGACACTGTTTCGACTTTTGGAGGGTTTTAAATGTTTATTAATTAAATAGCAATCTGTTATGAATATACAATGTATGTGCTGTAGCGGAATCTTCTTAAACGCTGTTCCATTTTAATAGCATTTAAGAGAATACGGTAAGCACCGACCTGGACTTTATAATAGCCGTCCTCATATATTATAAATGCAGGAAATCCGTCCATTAAAAGTGAATTTAACATTCTGTCGGCATTATCCTTGTTGCGGTATGCACCAACCTGTACACGGTAAAGTGCTTCATTTTCTGTGTCATAATCATTATTGTCACAAGGACATTGTGGCATAATATTTGAACTACTGACAGGGACAGAAAACACCTCGTTATCAGGTGGGATGGAATTAACCATAGCTGTGCTGTCAATTGAGGCAGAAGCAGCTCTGCCAGAGTTATTCATTTGGCCGTTGCTGCTATTATTGTTGTTACTATTGTTGCTGCTATTATTATTGTTGTCAGTGCGATTGCTTTTATTGGAAGTGGTATTTCCGGGCCTGCCTGATGGTATGCTTTCTAATATTCCGTCTGCGATTGCTTGTGCAATGCTGTCGAATTCTTCATCAAATAGATAATTGTCTTTATCGTTGTTAATAAATCCAGATTCAACAAGAACGGCTGGCATTTTGGTACGTTTAAGGACAACAAGGTTTTTGCGTTCGTCTACACCAAGATTTTTAAAGCCTGCATCTTCAAGCTGGTTATTAATATTTCTTGCCACCTCAGCCTTTAAACCAGTATCGCTGTATACAAGGGTTTCAACGCCCGAATACTGGTTAGGATTTTCTGAGGAATTGCGGTGTATTGATACGAAAAGGTCGGCACCGGAATTATTCGCATCGGTTGCTTTCTTAAATGGAGTTTCGTATTCGTCAGTAGTTCTTGTGTAATATACATCTATGCCATTTTTTTTAAGTATGTCACCGACAGCTAAAGTAAGGTCGAGAGTGTCATCTTTTTCCTGTCTGCCCTTATATACAGCACCGGGGTCGCTTCCACCGTGTCCAGCATCAAGGGCGATTCTATAATCAGCCATAAATCCTCCTAAAGGAAATATCAGTTTATTTTATTCATAAAATTTCATAAAGATACATATAATAATCAAAAATATAATGAATAATATAAGAGGAATTAGATTATGGTGTATGTACATACAATGGAAACTCCTGCCGATGCAATAGATAAAGGGAAAATGCGCATTAACGTATATGATAAACAGCAGGGCACACCATTGGCAGATGCAAGGATTTCACTTGCATATACAGGAAATCCTGAAAGAATTATCAATGAGATAACTACTGACTCAGAAGGAGCAGTTAATCTTGATGATCTTCTCACACCGCCGGTGGAGTATAGTATGGAACCAGGTGAGAACCAGCCATTTTCGGAATACACTATTGATGTTAATGCAGATGGTTACGAGGAGATTAATATATCCGGTATTGATGTATTCTCAGGGGAAACAAGTATTCAGAATGTGTATTTGAATGAGGATAACAGGGAGATTCCTGAGAATAATATTGTAATTCCGGTTAATACGCTGTATGGCAGCTATCCTGCCAAGATACCAGAGACTGAGATTAAGCCGGTACGCCAGTCGGGGGAGATTGTGTTAAGCCGCGTTGTAATACCAGAAACAATAGTTGTGCACGATGGTGTTCCTACAGACTCCACAGCACTTGATTATTATGTGAGGTACAAGGATTATATTAAAAATGTAGCGAGCAGTGAAATATATTCGACATGGCCAAGACAGACGTTGGAAGCTAATATTTTAGCAATTATGTCCTTTACATTAAATCGGGTCTATACAGAATGGTACCGGAACCAGGGCTATGATTTTACCATTACGTCCTCCACTGCCTTTGACCACAAGTGGATATATGGAAGAAATATATTTGAGAGCATCAGTCTGACTGTGGATGAGATATTTGACAACTACCTGTCCCGTCCGGGTGTGAGACAGCCTATTTTGACCCAGTACTGTGACGGACGCCAGGTCCAGTGTCCTAACTGGATGACACAGTGGGGGTCATGCTCCCTTGGAGAGCAGGGCTATAGTCCCATAGAGATACTGCGTTATTTTTACGGGGACAGCATCTACGTGAACACGGCGGAGCAGATATCCGGGATACCGGCCTCCTGGCCGGGCAGTGACCTGACCATAGGAAGCTCCGGGGATAAGGTGCGCCAGATGCAGGAACAGCTGGATGAAATAGCAACTGTTTATTCGGCCATTCCCAGGGTGACGCCTGACGGGATATACGGCACCAGGACCGCGGACGCGGTGCGGGAATTCCAGTCCATCTTCGGACTGCCCCAGACAGGAGTGGTGGATTTTGCCACATGGTATAAAATATCGCATATTTATGTGGGAATTACCCGGATTGCGGAATTGGTGTGATGATTTGAACTGGGATGGAGGACGGGGTAGCCTGCGGACAGGGGTTCCATGGCCGATTCAGCAGGAGAGGTTTTCCGGGAACCGATGGAGAGCACGGGGCAGAGGCCCGGCGCCGCGGAGGAAGGATGGGAGGCAGAAATCCTCTGTAAAAAGCAGTAATTCCCTATAAAAAACAGACATAAAAGACGTGGGCAGGGCGCATATTTTTGGACCCTGCCCATGTTGTATTCCGGCTTCCTCCTGGCCTGTTCGCACAAAAAAATATTTGGTTGGTACAAAAAAATTTAGCTTCCAAAGTCATTGCAAATTCATATGAAATACAGTATAATCTTTACAATTTGGGCTGAGGTCACATGGCCCTTAAGCAAACACATAAGAAAGGACAGGTACCCCCATATGAAAGCATACCTCATACTGGAAGATGGAACTGTATTCACCGGGACCAGCATTGGTTCTGAACGTGAAGTCATCAGTGAAATCGTGTTTAACACGTCAATGACCGGTTATCTGGAAGTGCTGACCGATCCGTCCTATGCAGGACAGGCCGTTGTCATGACATATCCCCTTATTGGCAATTATGGAATCTGCCATAAGGACATGGAGTCAGCAAAGCCCTGGCCGGATGGCTATATTGTAAGAGAATTATCAAGAATCCCCAGCAATTTCAGAAGCGAGGATACCATTCAGAACTTCTTAAAAGAACACGACATTCCCGGTATCTGCGGTATCGATACAAGAGCCCTTACCAAAATATTAAGAGAAAAAGGCACCATGAACGGTATGATTACTACAAAGGAATATACCGATTTTAGCGAGCCCATAAAACGTATGAAGGAGTATGCCGTGACTGGCGTGGTGCTTAAAACCACCACAAAGGAGACCTACGTCCTTCCCGGAAACGGTAAGAAGGTTGCCCTCATGGATTACGGCGCTAAGAGAAACATTGCCCGTTCTCTGAACCAGAGGGGATGCGAGGTAACTGTTTATCCGGCTGACACACCCGCCAGGGAAGTACTGGCAGGAAAACCCGACGGTATTATGCTCAGCAACGGCCCCGGGGATCCAAAGGAAAATGCAGCCATTATCGAGGAAGTGAAAATGCTTTATGAATCAGATGTGCCTATCTTTGCCATCTGTCTGGGACACCAGCTCATGGCCCTGGCCAACGGCATGGATACCCATAAATTAAAATACGGACACAGAGGCGGAAACCATCCCGTGAAGGATTTGGAGACAGGAAGGGTTTATATTTCTTCCCAGAACCATGGCTATGTGGTGGATACGGACAACCTGGACCCATCGGTGGCCGTACCCGCATTTGTCAATGTAAATGACAGCACCAACGAGGGATTA
>ENA-OPRK01000899-OPRK01000899.1-human-gut-metagenome-genome-assembly--contig:-NODE-899-length-13437-cov-2.640263_pt1 | contig 13437 bp, 10 predicted proteins | sample MGYA00241793_ERZ501877 | MGnify/ENA primary metagenome ERZ501877 (study PRJEB25962, sample SAMEA1966253) | human gut metagenome | biome: human gut; feature: human-associated habitat; material: faeces... | reverse complement strand
CAAAGAGCAATGGATAATTTATTCTCCAATATGCATAAATATGCAGATCACAGTGCTACAGCCATTGTGCGTGGAATTTGCGAAGGAAATCAATACCAGTTATACATGAGTAATCAGATTCGCATAGATGATGAAAAAGTAGAAAGTAACAGAATTGGATTGAAAAGTGTAGAAAAAATAATAATGATGCATAATGGAACAATGAATATTGATGTAAAAGAGAATACATTTACCGTTGTATTAGAGCTGCCATTGGTTATTGCAGAATGAATCGCAGAATCATGGGAACAATGAAACTAATGCAATGATTTGCAGATTTTAAGAAACCTTAAGATAAAGCTGATAGCAAACAAAAATTATGAATGTTAAAATATAGAAGGAAGCTGGCTTTCCTTTGCTATAAATGTTTGGTTTTATAATCAGATATGATTTCTTTATTACTGATTGCTGATAAAAGACTGGAAAACAGAAGGAAAATGGCGTATTCTTATATATAGCGTATATAAGCTAAGCAGGTATGAAAGAGGTATTTTATGGATGAGAAGAAGAAAAATATAATAGAACTGCTAAACTATGTCGTTGTTGGTGGTTTGACAACACTTGTGAATTTTGTTGTGTATTTCTTCTGTACACATATACAACTGCATTATTTAATAGCAAATGTTATAGCATGGATATTTGCAGTGCTGTTCGCCTATATAGCGAATAGAAAATATGTGTTCAAGAGTGAAGGAAATGATCAGAAAGCTGAATTTTTACAATTTGTGTCTCTGCGTGCTGTAACACTCGTTGTGGAAAGTCTTCTGCTGTTTGTCTGTATCCAATTAGCAGCTATGAATGAAAATATTGCGAAGATTTTTGTCAGCATTGTTACGGTTATAGGCAATTACGTATTTTGTAAATTTATGATTTTCAAACCAAAAACGCAGGAATAGTGAAACGAGGGATGTATTATGAAATTGTCGCTGGTAGTGCCTTGTTATAACGAGGCTGATAACGTAGAGTTATTTTATGAAAAGGTCGAAGCTACTTTTCGGAATGAAACCTTTGATTATGAGTATATATTCATCAATGATGGTAGTAGGGATCAAACTTATGTTAAGCTAAAAGAGCTTGTAAAGACATATCCGGACGCTCATATTAACATCATAAACTTTTCACGCAACTTTGGAAAGGAAAGTGCAATGTATGCAGGGATGAAAGAGTCAGTTGGTGATTATACCGTTATTATAGATGCTGATCTTCAACAGGATCCGGCCTATGTTCTTCGCATGATGCAGATTCTTGATGAGGATGACAATCTGGACAGTGTTGCAGCCTTCCAGGAGAAGCGTAGGGAAGGAAAAATTTTACGAGGCTTCAAATCAGCATTTTATCATATGATAAATCGTGTTTCACAAGTAGAATTTGTTGATGGAGCTAGTGATTTTCGTTTACTGAGCCGTCCTATGGTTGATGCCATTTTGTCATTGCCTGAAAATAATCGGTTTTCAAAGGGAATTTTTTCCTGGGTCGGATTTCATACATATTATATGGCTTATGATGTTCAGGATCGTGTAAACGGACAGTCCAGCTGGTCCTTCTGGAAGCTGTTTAAATATGCAATCGAAGGCTTTGTATCATTTACGACGATGCCGCTGCGTATAGCGACGGTATTCGGTATCACATTTTCAGGACTGGCATTTCTATATTTAATAGTGGTATTGATACAGAAATTGATTATGGGAATCACAATTCCAGGCTATGCGACAACTATTTGTCTGATTGGTGGTATTCAACTGTTTTGTCTTGGAATCATGGGTGAGTATCTTGCCAGAACGTATATGGAGACAAAGCGAAGACCAATTTATGTACAGAGAAACAAAATTGATTATAAGGAACGAACAAAGTAGTATAGGCAGATATGCTTGCACTGCTTTTTTTGTGCGGTTTATACTGTTATTCGCTAATCGAGCAAATATAAAGAAATCTTAAGAAATCAGCGGTGCAATGAGTCTATATGATATTCTACAAGTATGAACAGGTGGTTTAAAAAGGGAAAGAAAATGAAAAAGAAAAAAAGTGATTACAGCGGCATTGAGCGCTATCGTCTTGGGGACAGTTCTTATGTCCTCCTCTGTATTTGTCAGTATAGATCAATAGGGGATTGATTTAAAAAAAATGAATAAAGGCATATTTAATCCGAAGTAAGGGAAAAACAATAAATTAAGATCATACTTGGATAGCATACTTTAAAAACAGTAAAGAAGGTGATTGACTTATACAAAATCTGGAATAGAATTTATTTCTTAGTAACTTTTAGGAAATTAGCTGAATAGTCTAAAATTTATAACAGCTTAAATAGGAGGGCGTACCATGGAAAAGAAACACAAGCTAGCAGCTGTCGTGCTTGGCATAGCAGCAGTATGCACAATTGGAATTATTGCTACACAGTATAGCAGCAAGGAAGAATATGTATCCTTGCAAGGGAGTGCATTATCTAGCCCGACAGACAGAGTTGTAATTGCGGGAGACAAAGAATATGTTGTCGGTGCGGATGGCTTTGAACCTGGATACTATGACGTTTCTACAAAGGAGCCGGTTAAGACGAACGCATTTAATCTTGGAGTTAATCAAACAATCTTGAATATTAGATATTACAATCATAACAAGATATCTTTATCACAGGGTAGCTCTGTGATAATGACGCGCTCTAAATTCGAACCATTGAAATTTCATGATGATATCGCCGTATTGAACAATACCACAGGAGCATTTCGGTGTGGAGAAGAAATTGAAGCAGGCACATACAAAGTAAGTGTCGAAGGTAAGCATAAAAATGCAGAGATATTTTTCCAGGTGGAGATGAATACTGAAAATAAATGGGAGGCTGTGGATAACGTACAGGTTAAAAATAAAAAGAGTGCAATTCTCAAAATTCAGGGAAACGAGTATTTGGATATCATAAATTTTTATCCTGAATATGGTGATTTCAAGATATATATCAAAAAAGTTGAATAAGTTCGTAAGAGAATAAGGCATTGTATACATTTCTACAAATTATAAAACAATCGAAAGACGACGTTTAAATATAGAATAAATGGAAAGAATATCAGAGAAATGCTCGGATATTCTTTTCTTTTAAAATTTTCATAAATCGTGGAAGCGGTATCCTTTCTTTCTGTTTGTCACAAAAGAGAAGAAAGACCATAAAATAGCAGGAGAAGGGAGGCTTTGCGCACTTTACGTACAGTTTTTGTATTTGTAATTACGTGTAAAATAATGTAAAATAAAAGGCGAGCTGGAAGGAGTAGTTAAAGTTATGGCTAACGAATTTAAAAACAAAAATGAGTTCAAGGAAGAGTTTCAAAGAAGAATTATAGAGCGCTACGGCCGTTCTTTTGAACAGGCCCACATCACTGAAAAATATATGATTCTGGGGGAAATGGTTCGTGACTATGCAAGCATTCACTGGAACGCCAGTAAGAATGTCGTATCCGAAAAACAGGAAAAGCAGATGTATTATTTTTCCATGGAATTTCTTATGGGAAGACTGCTGACAAATAACCTGATGAATCTGGGAATCTATGAAATCGCCAAGGAAGGTCTTGCCGAGCTTGGACAGGATATCAATGAACTGGAGGATCTGGAAAGCGATGCAGGTCTTGGAAATGGTGGCCTGGGTCGTCTGGCTGCCTGCTTCCTCGATTCACTTGCCAGTCTGAATCTGGCGGGACATGGAAACTGTATCCGCTATGAATACGGTCTCTTCAAACAGAAAATCGTAAACAACGAGCAGGTTGAGGTACCTGACCAGTGGCTGTCTTTAGGCAATGTCTGGGAAGTGCGGAAACCGAAGCATGCAGTCAATGTCAACTTTGGCGGACATGTGGACATGTGGATGGGAGAAGACGGCAAGGCAATCGTTAACCATGTGCCTTCCCTGATTGTACGCGCCGTACCTTATGACATGCCGATTGTCGGACAGAACACCAACCTGACAAATACACTTCGTCTGTGGAGTGCAGAGGTTGCGGATGATGCCTGTGATGCGAGCAGTCTGAACGAATATGTAAACGAGGTGCGTGAAATCTGCCGCAATGTTTATCCGGATGATTCCACCGAGCATGGCAAGATTCTGCGTCTGAAGCAGCAGTATTTCTTCGTAGCCGCAGGATTGAATAATATTATCGAATCGCACATGTCTACCTATCATACACTGGATAACTTCTCGGAAAAGGTTGCGATTCAGCTGAACGATACCCATCCGGTACTCTGTATACCGGAGCTGATGCGTATTCTTATGGATGATTATAAATATGACTGGGATCAGGCTTGGGATATTACAAAGAATACTATGGCATATACAAATCATACTGTCTTGAGCGAGGCTCTGGAAAAATGGCCGATTCAGTATGTACAGGATTTGCTGCCGCGCGTATTCATGATTATCGAGGAAATCGATCGTCGCTTCAAATATGAGGTAAGTCATGATATGGGCAGATCTGATCTGATGAATGAGTGCTGCGTGTTGAAGGACGGACAGGTTCACATGGCAAACCTGGCAATCATCGGCTCTCACAGTGTCAACGGTGTAGCTGCACTGCATACGAAAATTCTGAAAGAGGATGTTATGAAGAACTTCCATGACATCTATCCGAATAAATTCAACAACAAAACAAACGGTATCACACACAGAAGATGGCTGCTGTACTCCAACCCGCAGCTGAGCAACCTGCTGGAAAAGACGATTGGTCCTGATTTTAAAGCAAACCCGGAGCGTCTGCAGGATCTTATGAAGTATGTAGATGACAAGGATCTGCAGAAGGAATTTATGGATGTGAAGATGGAGCGCAAGAAAATCCTTGCGGCTTATATTAAGGATACACTGCATATTGATATCGATGTCAATTCCATTTTCGATGTACAGGCAAAGCGTCTGCATGCCTATAAGCGTCAGCTGCTGAATGTCATGAACATTATCGATTTGTACTTCCGTATGAAACAGGATCCATCCTTCCGTATCTATCCGAGAACCTTTATCTTTGCGGCAAAGGCAGCGCCTAGCTATACATTTGCCAAAGAGGTTATTAAGCTGATTCATTATGTGGCCGACAAGGTAAACAATGATTCGGATGTCTCTCCGTATATGAAGGTTGTCTTCATTCCGAACTACGGTGTGAGCATTGCGGAGATTCTGATGAATGCCGCAGATGTTTCCGAACAGATTTCCACTGCCGGTAAAGAGGCAAGCGGTACCGGAAACATGAAATTTATGATGAACGGTGCGATTACACTGGGGACCATGGATGGTGCCAATGTGGAAATCGTGGAGAAAGTAGGCTATGATCATGCGGAAATCTTCGGCTTACGTGCAGATGATGTAGCCCTTGTCAAGCATGAAAACACCTATGATGTATGGCGGAAATACAATGAGAACGCCAACATCCAGAAGGTGGTAAACAGCTTTGTGGATTCCACCTTCTCCAATGATCCGAAGGACTTCAAGCAGATTTATAACGAGCTGATGTTCAAGAATGATGAGTATCTGCTGCTGGCGGATTTCGAAGCGTATTCTCACGCACAGAAAAATATTGAAGAGCGTTACCGCAATAAAGAGGAATGGGCAAAAACCTGCCTGATCAATATCGCACAGTCCGGTTACTTCTCAAGTGATCGTACGATCAAGCAGTATGCGGATGAAATCTGGAATATTGAACCGGTAAATATGAAATAAACGAAAACAGGAAAGAACTGGACATTCAGTTCTTTTTTCTGCTTTCATGACATCTTGACTTGAAAAATATCTGTTTCGCCTATACAATGGTGAAAAAGGAAAGAGGGATGATATGAAGGAACAGCTGAAGCATTATATACAGGAACATATGGAGGAATACAAATATCTGGTTAATGATCTGTATGAACACCCGGAAATCGGAAATCAGGAGTTTCGTTCCATGCGTGTCCTGTGCAAGATGCTGCGCAAAGAGGGATTTGAAGTAACGGAGGAATACGTGGTACCGACCGGCTTTCTTGGTGTATGGAACAGTGGAAAACCGGGGCCTGTCATAGCCTATATGTGTGAATATGACGCCTTACCGGAGGTTGGACATGGCTGTGGTCACAATCTGATTGCCGGAATGTCACTGGCAGCGGGTTGTGCGTTAAAAAGCATACTGTCGAACATCGGCGGAGAGGTGCGCATTATTGGCACACCGGCAGAGGAAAATTTCGGAGGGAAGGTTTCCATGGCTGCTGCACATGTGTTTGATGATGTGGATGCGGCGCTGATGCTGCACCCGGATACAAAGAACTCCCTTGGGGGAAGAACACTTGCCATTTATCCACTGCGCTTTGAGTTTTTTGGGCAGAATGCACATGCCTGTACACCGCAGAACGGAAAGAGCGCTCTGGATGCGGCAGTTATGAGCTATATGTCAATCAATCTGCTGCGTCAGTTCGCAGAACCGAATACATTTATCCATGGAGTAATCGCGCATGGAGGAGAAGCTGCGAACGTTATTCCTGCGTATGCGAGTCTGGAATACTATTTCCGCGGGGAAACGATGGAATATGTAAAGGAGCTTTGTGAAAAAGCAAAAGCCTGTGTAGAAGGCGCCTGTACGATGAGCGGATGTACAAGTCGTATTACCACCTATGAGTGTCCGTATGATGACTGTGTTATCAACTATACTCTTGCGGATATGCTGAAGGATGAGTATGAGGATTTCGGTTATACATGGGAAGGTGTGGACGAGGTTGCGCAGGGAAGCAGTGATGTGGGAAGTGTCAGCTATTGCTGTCCAACCCTGCAGGGGTATATCAAAATCGCGGACAGCTGTGTAAACGGGCATTCCCGTGAAATGGCAGCTGCCACGATATCACAACAAGGCAGCCGGGCACTGTTCGACGGAGCACTTGCATTAGCTGATATCGGCAGACGTCTCATTATGGAGCCTGATACGATGGAAAAGGCATGGAAGGAACTTAAGGCCAATAGAAAATAAACCCAATTGCTGCTTTTCTGCTGCCAAAGGTGCAAAGGAAACAGAATCCAAATAGCATAAACGGAACAAGGGAAAGGTTCTCTGCCATCTTGCGCATATTAGAATTTAAACCATGATGCATCAGCTTGATGATACTTATATAGTATCTGTACAAACGGTGGTATGCTGAAAAACCATCCTTCGTGCAGATGCTTTTTTCAAGCCAAGATAAGGAGCAGATCAAGCAGCTTATTTTCCTTTTCAATAAGAATACAATGCTTACTATTTCTATGACTTTGTATTACAAAAAGGTATAAAATTCCTTACCTTTCTACTGCTGTCGATTGTCTTATGTTCCTGAAAGCTGAAATTGTAATCCGTATGATTCCATAAACACCCCTCATTTCCCTGTAATCTGAACAGATTAGCAGAAGAACAGCACCTGTTTTACCTTTCTGGTGATAAACCTGGAAAACTCTGGTATAATAATACATGGTGATAAGTATGCGACAGGAAAAGTATTACGAGGCATATCTGGATGACTATGACAAGGTCATTGTATTTATGTCAAGAAACAGCTATGAGGGAGTCAGCAATAAATTCTATCTGAAGGATGATCAGGGGCATCTCTTTGACCTTCACATTCAGTCCATAGAAACAACACAAAATAATTACAATAAATATACACTGGCATTATACGATCCCATCGAAATCGGTGTGGAATATCAGGTGATGCATCAGCATGCACGGGGTGTGGTGCTGGAATACAGCGGTATCGTCAAGACAGAGCGTTTTGATGAACAGTTTTTTTATGACGGTAATGATCTCGGCTATACCTATGACAGAGACCAGACTGCATTTGCGTTATGGGCACCGACAGCCAGCAGAGTCAAGCTGGAGGTCTGCAAGAACAACCGTCTGTATACGTATGAAATGAAACGGACAGACAAGGGGGTATACCGCTATACTATATTGGAAAATCTGGAGAATGCGACCTATGTCTACCTTGTCCGGGTAAACGGTGTCTGGCGGGAAAGCATTGACCCGTATGGGACAGCTTCGATTGAAAATTCACGCAGAAGTGCGGTTGTCGATTTGGATAAAATCCGCGTGTGTGACGTACCCCTGCCGAAAATGACCAGTGCCTGCGATGCCATTATCTACGAAACGAGCGTGCGCGATTTCACGATGCAGAAGGGAATCGGTGTCACGATGCCTGGAAAATTTCGCGGGTTTGTAGAGGAAAATGAAATAACGAAGCAGCAATGCAGCGGATTTTCTTATCTGAAGACATTGGGAATCACGCACATTCAGCTGATGCCGGTCACGGATTTTGGCTCTGTGGATGAAAACTATCCGCTGATGCATTATAACTGGGGCTATGATCCGGTGCAGTATCGTGTTCTGGAAGGCAGCTTCAGTACAGAACCGGCGAATCCATACGGCCGTATGTTCGAGCTGACAAAGCTTATAGAGGAATGCCACAAGCAGGGAATCCGTGTCAATCTGGATGTCGTATTCAACCATGTATACGATAAGGAAACACATGCCTTTGAAAACACTGTACCGAATTACTATTTTCAAATGAATGAAAACGGTGACTTCTCAAATGGTACCTATTGCGGAAATGATGTGGATTCCCGCAGAAACATGTGTCATAAATATATTGTGGATGCCTGTACCTATCTGGTAAGAACCTATCATATTGACGGCTTCCGCTTCGATTTGATGGGAATTCTGGATGTGGCAACCATCAATGCGGTATATGAAGCCTGCAAAGCACTCAATCCTGATTTCATGGTTTATGGCGAGGGCTGGGATATGCCGAGCTTTCTGGATTCCGGAAAACGTGCCAGTATTTCCAACAATGCACAGATGCCGTATGTCGCTCATTTCTCCGATCGCTTCCGGGATGTTGTCAAGGGACGTACGAATACCAACGAGGTCAGTGTCAAGGGCTATTGCACCGGGGCAGTCTACCTGCTTGATATCATGAAGAACTGTCTGAGCGGCAGCTGTACGAATATTGGAATGGAGCCGATGTTCACCCATCCGAGAAACGCTGTCAATTATGTGGAATGCCATGACAATATGACGTCCTGGGACAAGCTGAAGGAATGCTGCAAGGAAGACAGCAAGGAGGTGCGCATTGCCCGTGCCAAAATGCTGATGGCGGCGGTTCTGCTTGCGCAGGGTATCCCTTTCATCCACTCCGGACAGGAATTTGCCCGCAGCAAACACGGGCTTCCCAACACATATGAGGAAAGCGATGAAATCAATAAACTGGATTATCTGCGCAGAAACCAGTATCAGGATATGGTGAAAATCACAAAGGATCTGATCCGTATCCGCAAGGAGCATCCGATTCTGCGTTATTCCATGAAAGAGGATGTGGAACAGCACGTGTCCTTTTCGGATATCGCCCAAAAGGTACTGCTGTATAAAATCAGGGACGAGCATGATGATATGGTGATTATCTTCAATCCGACAGGAGAATATTTTTCCTATGAATTTGAGGCGGCATATCCGCTGCTATATTATAACGGAGCATCCGAGGATATCCTGATTAAAAAGGTCAATATCGAGCCTTACAGTACGATTGTATTCAGTCGAAATGACTTTTTGAAACCCGGCATCCGATAATTGGAAAGCAGAACATGGTGATTCTCGTTTGACTTTCAAAATAAACTTGGTATAATGAAACAGGATATTTTTACACGTCTGTGTAACTGACCGTATTGAAAACCCTGCATTCGCGAGGGAACACGAATACAGAAAAGGGGCGAGTCTTATGAAAATCGCAATCGTAACCGACAGCGGCAGCGGTCTGACAAAGCAGCAGGCCGGCGAATTAGGAATTTATTATCTGCCATTGCAAATCATCATTCAGGACAAAATGTTTCTGGATGGAGAGAATATAACCGTAGAAGAGATTTATGAGTATCTGAGAAACGGCGAAATGCCGACAACCTCCATGCCTCCTATGGGACTTGTGGAGGAGCTGTTTATACAGCTTAAGGCAGAGGGCTATGAAGCGGTCATTGCAGTTCCGCTGAGTGGCGGCTTATCCTCCACCTCCAGTGTCATGCAGGCGGTAGCCAAGGAGCATCAGGTGAATCTGCATGTCATCGAATCGTATACAACCTGCAATATCCAGCGCTATCTGGCAATCAGTGCCAGTCAATTGGTCGAGCAGGGACATGATCTGGAAACGATCGTGGAGCGTCTGCGTGCGAGTGCGGCAGATAGCGGGACATTGATTATACCGGATGATTTGCAGCATCTGAAGCGTGGAGGCCGGCTGACACCGCTGGCAGCTGCACTTGGCGGACTGCTGAAAATCAAGCCGATTTTGCGATTGGATCGTGAAAGTGAAGGCAAGGTGGATGTGTACGATAAGGTTCGTACCATGAGCAAGGCACAGTCCAAGGCAATCTCCACATTTCAGGAGCGCGGCTTGAATGAAGCCTACACGCTCACTGTTCTTCACAGCGGGGCGCCAAAGGAAGGCGAAAAGCTGAAAGCCATGATGGAAGAGGCGTTTCCCGGACTGGATGTATACTATGGCCTGATCGGTGCAGTTATCAGTGCACATACCGGTGTAGGCTGTCTGGGGATTCAGTATATCCACAAGGTGGAAATGTAAAAGGTGCCCGGTGCACCTTTTGTCTTATACAAGCGGAAACCGTCGAACCGAGGGAGACACAGTTTTTTTTGAAGAGAAAATAAGGTATAATAGAAACAAGAGGAGGCTGAATCATATGAAAATAGCATTTGTGACAGACAGTGGGACCGGGAAGTCCGTAGGGGAGCTTGCGCAGGCTGAAATCTACAGCGTACCTCTGCAGGTCAGCTGTGACAATAAAAATTATCAGGATTTGGAGGAGCTGGGCATTGATGAAATTTATGCTCTGATGAAGGATGGAAAGATGCTTTCCACCTCCCTGCCTTCTCTTGGAAAAATTGAGGAGCTGTTTCAGGGACTGAAGCAGCAGGGCTATGACATGATATTTGCGGTACCGATTTGCAGCGGATTAAGCGGTACGATCAATGCCATGGAAATGATTGCACAGCAGCAGGGCATCGCGTTTGATTATGTTGACTGCCATGTAACAGCGGTAGTGCAGGAATACATGATCAAGCTGGCGAAGCAGCTGCATGAGGCTGGAAAAAGCATTGAGCAGATCAAGGAAGTGTTGCAGCACATCGTGCATACAACCAATACCATACTGTTGCCAAGCGATTTGCAGCATCTGAAACGCGGCGGACGGCTGACACCGCTGGCAGCCCCATTGGGCGGCTTGCTGAAAATCAAGCCGATTCTGAAAATCAATGAAGAAACAAGCGGTAAAATTGATGTGCTGGACAAGGTTCGTACGATGCACAAGGCGATGGACCGTGTAATTGAAATTATGAAGCGTGAGCATGTGGATGATTCCTATCTGATCACCGTTGCCCATGCAGATGACGAGGCTGAGGCACTTGTGTATATGGACAAGCTGAAACAGGCTTTTCCAAATGCAACGCATCAGATCATCAAGCTGGTAAGTGTGGTAGGTGTTCACACGGGACGCGGCTGTCAGGCGGTTCAGTATTTTAAACAGATCAAGGAATAAGGAAGAAATCCCGGACAAAGCAATCTGTGAGGGATCGTATAAAACGATTCCTGCATAGGCATCGAAAATTTCTGTCATAATCAAAAAGCATAAAGCACAGAACAATCATATAACATGAATGCTCCGTGCTTTTTTTATGAGAAAACCCCAGCAGAGCCGGGGTGTTTGTTTTATGTAAGAGTGTTATAAGCAACAGACATATGTTAGCTGCCACTCCTTTTCTCTGCTCTTCCTTTTTCAAAAGGCTGTAGTCCCATCCAAAAGGCTGTGTAAGCTGATGGTATCGAAATCAGGGAATAGCTTTAGCTGCCGTGATGGTGCCCTTTTCTCATCTGCCTTCCATGGCATCCCTCCGGTACTGCCGAAGGATCATAACGCTCCAAAACGGAATACAGCTCCTTCATGCTTAGCTTTTGCAGCTCCTCGACACTCTTTGCAGAATCATGCCGAAGGATTTCATCAATTACACGATACTTCCCGGCAGACATATGATGCTGCTGTGCTTCCTGATGCGTATCATCATCCAAATGGGAACAGTGAAACTGATTTTGCGGCACCACTTCCTCCAGCTGCTGATTGATCTGCTGTTCCAGATCCAGAGAAACACTGCTGTTTTCAGAATACACGCTGACCTCCAGAAAGCCTGTTTTCATATAAGCGGAAAACTGTTCATTGTCCAGCAGCATCCGAAGTGCTGTATCCAGCTGCACTCCCTCCAGCTGCAGCTCAGTCAGAATGTTGTCCGCATCCTTATTGTAGGCAGTGACCCTCACCACCCGCTGCTGTTCATCCAGCTTCCATTCCATACTTGGATTGATATCCAGAGTCACATAGCTGTATACTGCCAAAGTAGGGGCAGGAGCCGGTGCAGGAGAAGCCTCCATCAGCCTCCAGGGCTGAAACAGAACAACCAGAAGGCAGGTGACACACAGCGTGAGAGCTGCTGTCATACCGGTTCTTTTCTTTCTGCTTCTTTGCTTCATGACGTTGTGAAGGGTTTTCTGTTTGATTTCATCACTGGCATGAATGCCGTCAAACTCATCGAAAATCATCAAGCTCACCTCCCAGTTTTTCACGCAGCGCTTCCCTGCCTCTTTTCAGCCAGGTATGGATTGTATTTTCATTTTTTCCTTTGATTTCAGATATTTCCCGCACCTTATAGCCTTCATAATAAAACAGATACAGGACATCACGGTAATGCGGAGGAAGCTGATTCAATGTATCCAGCAGGAAATAGGAAGCCTCGCTAAGATCGGCACAGGCCTCCACCTCAGTCTGTAAATCTGCATGTTTATGGAACCAACCGCGAAATCTCTCCCTGCATGCATTCATTGTTACCTTTAACAGCCATGCCTTCTCATGCTCACGGTCCCGAAACGGTTCACTCTGCGCATACTTCAGAAAGACTGTCTGGAACACATCCTCGGCATCTGCCCGCTGCTTCATATGCAGAACACAGATTTTCTGTACCATATCCGCATACAGCTCTATGGCATTTTGTATTTCCTCTTCACTCTTCATACCGTTATCATCCCTCTATGTCTCCATTATACCGCAATTTTTGAAACCATGTTTGTTTTATCGTCCGTGATGGCCGTTTCCATTGCCGTGATGCGCTCCCTGGCCACGACCTTCACTATGGTGATACCCCTGCATACCGTTATTGCAGTTTTCATTCAACTGGTGAGTTCCATCACAGTTTTCACTATGCTGATGAATTCCGTCGCAATTTTCGTGATATGGGCAAGGGTTGGATGCAGTATCTGCGACCTGTTGTGCAGTCTGTGATCCCGGCTGCTGTGAGCTGTTTGCGTTCGCTGTACTCACTGCTTCCGGCTGTACCGTGGTGTTGGAAG
>ENA-OPRK01000896-OPRK01000896.1-human-gut-metagenome-genome-assembly--contig:-NODE-896-length-13460-cov-14.419172_pt1 | contig 13460 bp, 9 predicted proteins | sample MGYA00241793_ERZ501877 | MGnify/ENA primary metagenome ERZ501877 (study PRJEB25962, sample SAMEA1966253) | human gut metagenome | biome: human gut; feature: human-associated habitat; material: faeces... | reverse complement strand
GTAGGTACCACAACAGTGGCTATACCCATGTGCCGTAAACCATAGATAACATCAGCCGATATATAATCTGGCGCTATAACGAGATCCGGTTTCAAGGCTATAATTTTCTCCAAAGGATACGAGCTCAACACAGGTTTTACCAACTTTGCGCGCTTTGCCTCTAGCGAATATTCCTCATAGGTAGACAATTTATTAATGCCTGCTAAACGCTCTGGTTCTATAAGTCCTAATAAAATTGTGTCAAACGCAGAGGACAGTGATAAAATCCGCTTTGGATGCTCTGGAACAGCAACTTGAACGCCATCGTGACTTTCAACATAACGCGTATATGGCGTTACACCATCCTCAGATTGAGGTCCACAACCTGTTAAACATACACAAAGGAGTATCATCAAACATATGAAAAATCCAATTTTCTTGTTCATGATGATACTCCTTGTATAGTTCTAATTAGCGATTACATAAAGTCTAGAATTTTTGAGTATAGCTGAGTTGGTAATTAAATGGTTCATCCCAGTATTCCCAGTCACCGTTGGAAATAACATTGTGACGGTTCAACAAGTTACGTGCATCTAGCCGCAAGGATGAGTTTTCATTGAACTGATACCCTACGTACGCATTCCAAGCTACGAGATTAGGATTAATGCCGCCATCGCGGTTCTTCATCCGTTTTGTAACAAAGTTGATGCTAGTACCTGCAGTCCAGGTTGAGCTGTTATAATGGATTCCCCCGGTAAATTGCAATTTAGGATTAGCTTGTTTCCAATAGGTCTTATCGATTTCTCGTTGTTTAGGATTGGAATACGATGCACCCACAGTCATTTTTAAGTGATCTGTTAATTTACGACCATATTGGGCTTCGATACCGACATTTCTATAGCGACCACCATTTACGCGAATCGTGTTTTTACCATTGCTATCCGGTTTCCAAGAGAAGAAGTTCTTAAAGTCCATATAGAAGAGCGCTATTTTCCAGCTATCTTTGTTGGTAATATGTTTGTAGCCTAATTCATAATTCCAACCTTCTTCAGGTTTCAAATTACGTCCACTAACAGAGGCATAGCCTTTATTAATTTTCTTGAAAGTATCGCTTAAGTTCGGCATTCTAAAGGCTTTACCAACATTTATATACATGGATGATTCCTTGTTAATACGATGTTGTAATTGGAACTGAGGAATTAATACGCGTTGATTTTTCACAGGGTCTTTAATATCCGAATAACGCAAGCCTAAAATACTAGTCCATTTAGGATTGATTTGATAGGAGTATGTACCATAAATGGCATAACTATTGCGATGTGGATTTCCATAGTACGGACCAGATGTGGTGCGATATGTTTCTCGTTTACCAAGTACACCCGCAATAAAATAGTCCTTACCACCGCGGAAATCCCATTCATGTTGTACATCAAAACCATATTGTCGAGCAATATAGTTGTTATCACTCAACGTATATGTCTTTTTACTATGTATGCGACTTTTACCATACAAATCTCTATCATTGTAGAAGATTGTACCTGTAGTATTGCCATCTTTATAAACTAAAGACGCATTATTTTTAGTATCTTTATAAGCATATGTTGTAGAGTGAAGCTTTTGCTTAATAGGATTCGTTTCTGTACTCAACTGTCCAAAAGAAGAATTACCTTCAAAGCGGCTAAAGTTCAAAGTCAACTTATCATTTAATTTACCGCTCATAAATACACCTAAGGAATTCCCTTTGTTACGAGCTGTATAATATTCATAGCCTCTAGCATAAGCACCGATATCGGAGCGGATAGGGGTTTCTGGATCTTGAGCACCAAAGAAGTTACGTTCCACACCAATTAAGAAGCGAGGCGTGCCATAGTTAATTTTATAAGTTTGGCGACCCATATTACCAAAACCTACCGTAGCAGAGCCCCCTTCTTTACTTGGAGTCTTAGTAATTACATTGATAACACCACTCATAGCATCAGCGCCATATAAAGCAGACGCTGCACCTTTTAATACTTCAATGCGTTCAATAGAGCTAGTCGGAATAGAACTAAGACCGCCCTTGCCATTGAGGTTCATCGGTACCCCATTCATGAGAATCAAAGAGCCCCGTTCAAGACCACGGATATTCACACGGCTATCCATAGCCCCATATTCAAGACCAGATGCACCATAGGAAAAAGACGTAATGCCGGGCACCATATTAACCGCATCAAATGCATTTTTGGCACCACTATTAGCTAAGTCCTTTTGAGTAATAACATCCATCGCAGCCGGCGTATCTAAATCTAAAAGAGCCATGCGATTTGCTGTTACATTAATAGTATGGATTTCAGATACTCCATTAGATTCACTCGATGCAGCTGTAGTGGGAGTCTTATCAGCACTTACCTCTGCTGCATATCCATTCACAGACAATCCTATCAATGCTAAACCCACAAGTATAGATATACGATGCTTAATTTGTTGTCTCATACCAAATGCCTCACTTAACACATATATACATTCACACAATTATATAAACTACATATTTGTATTATTACACATTTATTTGGCCCGCACAAAACCCATACCCCTACCGCTACTGCATTCTCGGGGGATTGTATCATTAATACATATTAAAATTTTTGTGTATAACTTAATTCATAATTGAATGGTGCATCCCAGTATTCATAATCTCCATTGGATACCACATTATGACGATTCAAAAGATTGCGTGCATCGAGGCGTAATGTAGCATCTTTATTAAAGTGATACCCAACGTAAGCATTCCAAAGAGCAATGTTAGGGTTCAAGCCACCATCGCGATTGCGCAAACGTTTGGTTACAAAGTTCAAAGATGTGCCTGCATCCCAAGTAGAGCTTTTATAATGAATACCGGTTGTAAACTGTAACTTAGGAGCCGCTTGTTTCCAATAGGTTTCATTCATTTCCTTTTGTTTTGGATTAGAATAAGAACCACTTACACTCATTTTGAGTCGATCTGACAAATGTCTACTATACTCAGCTTCAATCCCAACATTGTGGAATTTACCACCGTTTACGCGAACGGTTGGGCGACCATTTACATCAGGTTGCCATTGGAAGAAGTTCTTGAAGTCCATATAGAACACGTCCACCTTCCAGCTATCCTTCTTATTAAGGCGTTTATAACCTAATTCATAGTTCCAGCCCTCTTCAGGCTTAAGATTTTTACCACTTACTGCTGTGTATTGGCGGTTTACACTGCGGAATGTATCACTCAAGCTAGGCATCGTATACGCTTTCCCTATATTTAAGTACATGGAGGAATCTTTATTGATGGTATGCAACAATTGGAACTGAGGCGTTAACACATGTTGGTCCTTAATAGGATCACTAATAGCTGTATAGCGCAAGCCCAAAATGGCAGTCCATTTTGGATTGATTTCACGAGAATAGCTACTGTACACCGCATAGGTATTACGATGAGGCCGTGTGTACACAGGGGCCTGTGTGGCACGATAGGTTTCTTGCTTACCTGTAACACCGGCAATCAAATAATCCTTACCGCCTCTAAAGTCCCATTCATGTTGTACATCTATACCATATTGACGAGCTACATAACTGGTTTCGGTCGGCTTGAACTGTTTAGCACTATGAACACGGCTTTCACCACGCATAGTACGGTCATTATAAAACAATGTTCCCGTCGTATTGTCATCCTTATAAATCAAAGATGCATTGTTGCGGTCATCCTTGTAATGATATGTCGTAGAATGATGAGCCTGTCTCATAGGATTTGTTTCTGTACTAATCAGACCAAAGGAGGAACGGCTTTCAGCGCGATTATAATTTAAGGTTATTTTATCTGAAAGCTTACCACTCATGAACACGCCTAAGGAGTTACCCTTGTTGCGCGTAGTGTAGTAATCATAACCCTTGCGGCCTGTATAGTCATACCGCACCGGTGTAGATGGATCTTGAGTCCCCCAGTATTTTCTATCGATACCAACGAGAAATCGATCAGTACCATAAGAAATGTCAAATCTCTTAGAGCCTCGATTACCTACAGCTACCGTAGCAGAACCACCCTCTTTTGACGGCGTTTTTGTAATAATATTTATAACGCCACCTAAAGCTTCTGCGCCATATAAGGTAGAGGCCGCCCCCTTTACAACTTCAATGCGCTCAATGGCACTGGTAGGTATAGAGCCAATTCCGCTCTTACCATTTAAGTTCATAGGTACACCGTTTACAAGAACAAGTGCACCGCGATCGAGACCACGAATATTCGTACGGCTATCCATGCCACCAAAATCTGCGCCAGACGCACTAAAGGAGTTAATGGTTACACCCGGTACATTAGCGACCGCATCAAAAGCCGTCTTAGCACCGCTATTTTGTATATCCTCTTGAGTAATAACAGAAGTCGATACTGGTGTATCTAAATCTAATAACGATGTACGATTAGCGGTAACATTTATGGTAACTTCTTCCTCATTATTGTTCATTGTTACATCTGCAGCATAACTATTAATTGACATAGTAGTTAATGCCATAAGCACTGCTACATAGACTTGTTTATTCATTCGTTTCATCATCCACGCCTCTTTTTTCAATTATTCCATATTATATATAATATTTAATCGTCCATTTGGTAATGTTTGTACCGTGGCGGACACGCCGTAAATGTGGCGAATGGTATCCTCTGTCAATACTTCATGAGGGGTACCTGTACACACTACTGAACCGTCTTTTAACGCAATGAGACGATCACAATAGATGGCTGCTAGATTCAAATCGTGAATAGCGGCCACTACGGTTGCATCAAGGCGTTTTACAATCGTCATCAGTTCCAGCTGATACTTAATATCTAGATGGTTTGTCGGCTCGTCTAACACTAGGCATTCTGTGCGTTGTGCCAAGGCACGCGCTAAGATAACGCGCTGCTGCTCACCACCAGATAAGGTATTAAAATTGCGACTTTCAAAATCACTAAGCCCTACTTGAGCTAATGCATGTCGGGCGATTTCATAGTCATCAATTTGATCTCTATCGAGTAGCCCTTTATAAGGGGAACGGCCCATGAGAACCATTTCAAGGACGGAAAAATCAAAGTTAACCGTACTATGCTGCGCTACTACGGCCATTTTTAAGGCTGTATCGCGATGACTTAAGGAACTCATTTCAGTACCATCAAAGAAAATCTTTCCATGATTAGGCTGAAGCACGCGGTATAAGCATTTCAAGAACGTACTTTTACCACTACCATTAGGACCAATAATGCCAACGAATTCCTTATTTCGTATATCTAGGGAAATATCCTGAAGAATCGTTTTAGAACCAAATGAGACTTGGATATTATCTGTTTGAATATTCATTATTCCCCTCCAAATCCGTAGTTCTTACGCACCAACATGTATACAAAGGTTGGTGCCCCAATGAGAGAAATGAGAATGCCGATTGGCAATTCTGCGTGAGGAATAATGCAGCGGCACAAACCATCAGCAATGACGAGGAAAATACTGCCCCCTAATGCGCTGAACGGAATCAAAGTCCAGTGATTCGTTCCGATTGTCATGCGCACGAGGTGAGGAATCAAGAGGCCTACAAAGCCAATCATGCCCGCCGCGTACACTACAAAACCGATGATAAGAGAGCTAATAATCAAATAGACTTGGCGGTACGTATGTAAGTCGCGCCCTAAAGTTATGGCCACCTCATCACCAAGCAGCATCATGTTTAAAATTCTGCTTTGAGACCAGAAAAAGATGATGCTCACGAGGACAACGACGGCAATAAACGGCAACATATCCCATTTAGCGCCCGCAAAGCTACCCATCAACCAGTACGTAATGGTTTGAATGCCTTCCTTATCATCTGCTAAATAGACCACAAAACTAGAGAAGGAGCTACATACGGCACTTAACGCCAAGCCCCCTAAAATCAATTTCACCGAATTTGGTCGGCCACCCAAGTTCGAGATAAACAATACACCGAAGGAAATCGCCATAGCCCCGATAAAGGCCATAACGCCGACGAAGTTCTCACCGAACATAACGCCTACACCAAATAAAATAGCTATCGTAGCACCGAGAGACGCACCGGAGGAAATCCCCAAGATATAAGGATCTGCCAGTGGATTCTTAACGATGGCCTGCATGATAACGCCAGATACGGCAAGACCTGCTCCAATAATAGCGGCCATCAACAACCGCGGCATACGTAGTAACCAAATAATAGTCTGATCAGGACTATTCATAGGATCATCAATAGCCAATGGGCTAGAAAATTGATCTATTACAATATTGAGAATTTGAGAAAGTGAAAACTGTACTGTACCAACAGAAAGTCCCCATAGAATGGCTACTGCTAGCACCCCTATGAGGACAAATCCGCCAGCAGTATATCCAATTCGTTTTAGCATACTGCTCCTTTATTAATGAATTAAATCTGGTACCCCTTCTGGATATAGATTAGGATACAACCCATGCGATACGATGTCGATACCATCTAATAAACGAATACCAGGACTATATACAGCAAGCAATGGCAAGAAATGAACGCGTTTATTGCGCAATGCATTAACACCTTGTAAACCTGGCTGCGTTAATACATAGTTCATAATCACATCCGCTTGACTATATTCGCCGTCAGACACGATCAAGAAAATTACATCCGGATTCTGCTCCACCACGTCCTCCATGCTAATGGACGGCGTTTCCGTGTCGATCACATCGGCGTGCAAGGAAGCCCCTATATTACCAGCTAATGTCTTATGTCCATACAATCGAAAATGCTTGCCTTGCACCTCAATAAACAATGCCTTTGGTGGCTTCTCATGAGCCGTTTGGGCTACCGTGTACGCCACAGATTGTTGCATCTCTTGAATGAGACGCTCTGCTTCCATGTTTCGATTAAAAATACGCCCCAAATCTCGAATATATTTATACTCCATATCCATGGTGAGCGCCGATTGAGCCCCCAAGGAGGACTCTGCAATATATACATTCGCTTGTCTCGCCTGCCAAAATGTAGGTGTTTGTAACATTTTATTTGTGAAAGTAGACTTCCAACCTACCAACAAATCAGGCTTCATCATTAATACGCTTTCCAAATTGGCGTATTTCAGATCCTTGTATGAAATTTTATCGTATGCCTCACGGTATTCTGGTCGCACGTATTTGCGATCTGGAATCCCCATGCCCGCTACGATACGATCCCCTTCACCAAGAGCAATGATAGTTTCTATGGAGTTTTGCCACATCGCCACCACACGCTCGGGCACCGCCGTATAGGTACTTTCAAAAGGTTCCCCTCGGCGTACAAAGGATTCAATTGTCACTGGTGGCTGCAATTCGATATGTGCTGGTGTAGACTGATGGTCCTCAACAGTTACCTGCTGAGGACCACAACCTACACATATTAATAGACATAGTATTAATACGCTGAATCTAATCATTAGAATTTATATTTCGCCCCAATCATGAAGGAACGTGCTGGCATAGCCGCACTACCACGACCATTGTAAGCACTATAGCTTGTTTCATAAGCGCGGTTAAGAACGTTATTTACCACGATGTACGCCGTTAAATCTTTTGTTACATCATAGTTAAGGTTCCAGTCCACGATGAGGAAGCGTCTATGAGTGAATGCATAGTCGCTATTGCCAGTGTACCAATTAATCAACAAGCCAGAATATAGACGCTTGTTATCATAGGAAATGTTCAATGCATAGTGGTTTTGCGGACGCAAGCTATTAATAGCCACATTGATATCATCGCTATTGCTATAACCCCAGTTTGGATCAAGAATCCAACCACCTTTAGATAACCATTTATCTTTCATATGAGAGTAAGACGCACTCATTGTTACATGTTCATTTAATCTGTGGTCTACTGTAATATTGAAAGATTGTTTGTTTTCTTTTGCATTAACTGCTGTTTTTTCAAACTCGCCGGATCTGCTATTCAAAATTGGCAATGTAGCGATGGCATTTCTCATACGCGTGTAATCATAATGAACTGCTACAGTAGTATTATTACCTTTACCAAATGTATGTAATAGGCCCCATGTGAAAGCATCTCCTCTTTCGTCATCTAACGGTGTATTAAATACGCCATCAGTCGCACTATAGTCGCCTGTTTTAAGCGGTCTTAAGATACGAGTCCACCCAGCGTACATACTAGTCTTCTTGTTAAATTTAACTTGACCATGCAAACTAGGAGTCAAGGCGCTTACACTACCCTTACCTTGGGAGTCACCGCTGCCATTACCTTGAATACTGCTATAGTGTACATAGCGCAATGCTGGTGTTAATTCCACATTGTTACCAATGTAGATTTTATCTTGTAAATAAGCATATAAAGTATTACGACGAATATCAGAAGACACTACATCACCATTACGTTTAATAGAACGGGAATTCAAATTAGAGCGACTATAGTCGATATTAGCAATAATATCATGCTTATCAAGTTGGCGAGTCCATTGAAGTTCTACACCTGTTTTATTTTCTTTATACCATCTATTTGGGCTACCTGCCATACCGCCTGTTTCAGCAATCCATTGACGCAATGCATCACGACGATCTGGGAATGGTGCCAAATTGGAATCAACCCATGCATTAAATTGCTCCACAGTAGCGCCATTAGGGAATGCCGCAGCATAGGCAGCACGTGCGGCCTCGCTACCAAGTTTAGACCATGTATATGTATCGCGACCTTCATATCGATGATCTAAACGATACAATCTAGCAAAGCTTTCCATTTGACCTTGGCGATCGAAAGTAAATTTCAAATCTGTGTCTAAGTTTTTAAACTTACTATAAGAGCCGTAGTTACCATCTAAAGCGAATAAATTGTGGTAGCCAGGGTTTCTGGAGTCACCATACAACTTAGGTGCATAACCTTGTGGATTTTCATCTGGATCTACATATTTAGGATCTGTTTTCAACTTGTAATTAGTATCATATTGGCCAACTTCAGCATTGAAAATAATGCGACGCCAATCATCTGCATTCCAGTATTTCCGGCTTGGTGTAGAAATTGGATACCCATCGCGACCTTTTTTGAAGTTCATTGAGAACTGTAAGCTTTGTTTCTTATTGAACTCATGGTCAATACGTGCATTAAATCCTTCTTCGCGCCATTTAGAACCTGTAAGAGTGGCTACTTCACCAGTATCGCCATCTTTATACTTCGTATCTTGAGACATAGTACGTGTAGCTGTTACAAAGTAACCAGTAGATGCATTCTTACCTGCCGCACCTTGTACAGTCAAGTTATAGCTATGCTTATTCCAGCTGCCTGTGGCCAAATCAACGGATCCACTGAAATTGCCTTTACCACGACGTGTAATGATATTGATTACACCACCTGTAGCGTCAGAACCATATTGAGAAGCACCAGGGCCTTTGATAACTTCGATTTTATCAATAGCATCCATATTGGTTACTTCATCGATATTAACACCTGTAGATTTAGAGCCTCTTTCAGAGCTATCACCTAAACGACCAGATGTAATATTATCTACACGACGATCCACCAAAACTACAACGCGGGAGTCACCATTGATGGATACACCATTATTGTAGAATTGGTAGCCATACTCACCACCACGGTAACCAGGATTTTGGAATGTAACACCTGGAACGCGTTTAATCGCTTCAGTTACATCGCGATAATGACGTTTTTCAATCTCTTCACGAGTGATAACCTTTACATCACCACCAGTACGGTAATAAGATTGCTCAGTAATAGTATTACCATACTCATCCTTAGCCGCATCGGCTTTCACCGAAACATTATGAACCTCATAACCCTTGAAGTTCTCATCATACGCATATGCTTGATACGTACCTAACGCTAACGTTGCTGCAATAGCAGCAGATAAAATACGACGACTCGTCATAAACCCTCCACACACAATAAAAACACGATAAAAACACAATAAAAAATAATATTAAAACTAATCCTCTAACAAATGCGTCCAATGTATTTTCTTGAGTTAAGACTACACACAAACATAATTCATACACTATCAGCTATAGAAGATTAATTATAACCATAATCTACATTAACCACAATCGTAACTGGCTCACCTGTTGTATTCTCTATACCTCCAGAGCTCTCTACGAGGCTAGCAGCAGCATTATCGAGAATGCTAGAGCCACTACTACCGATCATATTCGCACCAGCAAAGTTGCCATCGGCATCAAAAGTGATTTCAAAGGAAACTCGTCCACTGAGTCCACGGCGCACCGCCTGTTGCGGCATCACTTTATTACTCTCAACGCGAGCGATATAACCTGAACTATCGTAAGAGCCCCCACGACGTTCTACATCGCCAGGACCTGGATCACCACCTTTAGATCCAGTACCTTCATCACCAAGCCCACCATTACCAGCATTACCACCACCAGGGCCTGGTACATTGCCACTTCCTGGATTACCAACAGGATTATCAGTATTACCATTCAAATTGACTGATGCCGTCTCATTGCCACCTAAGTAAGGATTCAGATTTTTTAAGCCTTCTGTAGGCTTTCCCGATAAATCAGGCAACACACTTCCTGCTTTACCGCCCCCTGCGACGGGTTTGTCGTCAGGATGAATCTTTAGTTTCTCAGGATCTTTCTTCTCTTGAGGAGGTTCTTGCTGCCCCATATCAAGGTTGATAACCAAGTCTTTTTTGGGTGTTTCTGGAGGTTTTATATGACCAAACCAATCACCTACAACACCCCAATATACAAGATTTAATGCCAATGCAGCTACGAAAGGAATTCCATATCGTTTATCTACCATAGAATCACTTCCGTTCTGTAGCTACGCTAACAAACCGAGCACCACTAATTTTAAGATTATCTAAAATATTGATAACATCCTTATACGCAATATCCTCAGAGGCACGTACAATAAATGCCTGTTGAGGTTCTTTTGCAACAATATCTTGAATTTCATTGCCCAGTTGATCAGGGACAATCTCACGTTCATTAAGATACATCTTATGTGTAGCTGTTAATGAAATTGTGATAGGCTCAATCGTCTTAGCAGAAGAAGATGAAGCCTTCGGTAAGTTAAGAGGAATTTGTTCCTCTGTATTCATGTACAACGTACTCATCATGAAAAATACGAGCAAGAAGAAAACGATATCAATCATAGGTATAATCATGATGGTAGGTTCTTTTTGTATGCCTACTGAACTACGTTTCATCGTTGACTCCTAATATATAAATCCATAATAGAACCTAATTTTTGCTCTAACTTTGCAATATCAGAATTTACTTTATCTGTACACCAACTATGGATAGCTAATGCTACGATAGCTACTGAAAGCCCCGTTGCAGTGGCAACCAACGCTTCGGATACGCCGCCTGTGATAACAGTAGGCGCACCAATATCGCCTCCAACGGCTGCGAAGGATCGAATCATACCAACAACAGTACCCAAAAGTCCAAGTAATGGAGCCATTGTTACCATCATGCTAAGCCAGTTAAGACCACGTTTTAAACGTTCATCCATGTAACCTACCACATCATGTAAACGGTTCTCTAAACCTTCCGCACTATATACAGACTCCACGATAGGAGATACGAATCTACTCAATGCATCATCACTATTTTTTATAGAATTTTCTAGAGTAGACCAATTATTACTATTACGACCTGCATCAATGCTATCGGACAACTGTTGTAACTCATGATTGATGTTTCTGTACGTACGAATACGTTCAAATAAAATAGTACATGCTGCTAACATGAATAGTACAAGTGGATACATAACGAAACCACCTGCATTAAATAGGTGAATTGTATACTCCATCATAGCCTCCATATAATGTATAAAATTACGTATTATTTAACAAAAAAATGGTCATCTATATTATTAGATTAACCACCAACATTGACATTATCCTATAAAGCATGTATAAGTACAATAACCCTATACCCCCTACCGTTATGGTATTTCTATAGGATTCCATTCTAACCACATATTTCATCCACCTTAAATATACATCTATCCACCATATATAGACAACACTAAGTTATCGCATAAATAATTCATAAATATTACAAGAAATATAATAAAACCTTCTATAACAACTATGTTTAACAAGATAATTTCTTATATTTCATGGTATAAACCCATTACAATTCACTTTCCATTCTCAAAAGATTCTCTGTATTTTTATTAATCTATTATTTATTTATGAATATAATTTATTTACACATGAACAATATTTATACTCTAAGGTTATCAATATCTTTACGGTCTATTTCTTACTCGTATATTCCTCAATACATCTTATATACTTATTAATATATAAACTTATACTCAAACTATAAAAGTTACAATCCATATAAAAAGAGGACTAAGCCTTCATGGGCTCAGTCCTCTGATTATTCTGATTATAATAATATAAATCCTTAAAGCAAATTATATGCCATTTATAACTCTCATTTATTTTTTAGCTTTATCAGCTTTTACCTTTTTATTTTCTTTTACCTTTTTAGGTTTTTCTTGTTTAACCTTCACTGGTTTTTTCGCATTAACAGCAGAACCTGCAGGCTTTACAAATGCATTGTTAAGATTTGTTGCCACTTGCAATGCTACGTCCGCATTTGGCGTAGAAACAATGGATTGACCAGCTACCGTTACAGTGTCACCACTATAGGATGCAGAACCTGGTGTCACTTGATTGTTATGATACAATCGTGCCAATTTACCAGCCATGTAATAAGCACGCTCTTCGCCTGTGTAGCGGCCACTACCTGCTGGAGTATAGATATTATCACCGTTTACGTACACAGTACCATTCGATACGTTTACATGATTCCCAGAATATGTGTACATACGAGAAATATTATTGTTCACCCGATCGGACAACTTTGGATGGTTATTAGGTGCTACCACTTGTGAAAGCCCTTCGCGGTAGTGTTCCCCCACTTTGTTGCGCAGTACTGCCATAGAACCAGCTGCACCACCCACATTGTATGGAGACTCACTTAAAATCTTAAAGCCTAACTCATCAGCGGCTTTTTCTTGACTCATCGTAAACACTTGATTGGATAAGTAGTTGCCTGCCACATTAGATAAAATAGCTGCACCTTCACTACCACCAGCGGCAATGCCGACCGCTGTAGAAAGACCGATTTGCTTCTTAGCGCCATTAATAATATCTTTATGCTCCCCATGAGAGATTTCATGAGCCATTACATAGGCCAATTGATCATCATCTAGCGTATCTAGAGCACCCTTGTTAATGGACATAACGCGACCAAGTGTGGCAAACGCATTAAACTCCTCATCAGGATTCGCATATACAACGTAGGAACGCTTTACACTAGGTGTAGCCTCTAATGTCTTCATGATACGATTTACACGCTCTTGGGCTGCACTATCGTTTAAGTAACCAGTTTTCTCTTTTGTGCGTGCCAAACTCTCCTGTTGCCCCTCTGCAGAATTATCCATTTTATTTAATGCAGTAGATACGTAAGCCATAGCAATAGCACCACCAGCTAA
>ENA-OPRK01000890-OPRK01000890.1-human-gut-metagenome-genome-assembly--contig:-NODE-890-length-13536-cov-2.408130_pt1 | contig 13536 bp, 12 predicted proteins | sample MGYA00241793_ERZ501877 | MGnify/ENA primary metagenome ERZ501877 (study PRJEB25962, sample SAMEA1966253) | human gut metagenome | biome: human gut; feature: human-associated habitat; material: faeces... | reverse complement strand
TGACTACTACGGTGGCCTGGCCCTGCCGGGGAAGCCGGTATGCCTGCAAACCAGCTATGGGACCGATTATATTTTGACCATCGAATCCAAGGGCTTCCGGGTCTACTATAACAATAGCAGGCACACCATCAGCAATCAGAAGGAGGCCAATTACTACTATTTGGCCTGGAAATAAAATCAGAGGGCCCCTCCCATACGGGAGGGGCCGCACTGATTGGATTTTAAGAGATCTGTAAAACCGTCAGGAATTACGCACCCTTGACCTCGTTGGACTCGACGCCGTTCACAACGACCTTGTAAACGCTGCCGGTATCCAGCAGGAACTTATCGCCGTCATCGCTCACAGTGGTGGCATCCTTCTTCAGGGTCACCTTCTTGGTGCCAGCGGAGACGTACTTGCCGTCCACGCGCTGCTGCAGCTCCACGGTGAAGTTAGTATCCTGCTCGGCCTTCTGGTTCATGACGATGTTGAAGCCACCGTCAGCCCACATCTGAACATGGTCGATCTTGGCGTCAACCTTATCGGCATCGTTCTTGTCGGCGTCCTTGATCTTGTAGACATAGACCTCAACGGCCTCGTCGTTGTCATCCTCGAACACGAAGACGTTCTCAGAGTAGGTGCCGTCCACGCCGAAGTTCTTAGCCAGGCTGCTGGGAGTGGTGGTCTTGCCGTCGCCGTCATCGTTGACGAAGATCTTGTAGCTGTCGGCCAGGACCACATCGTTGCTGCCCAGGCTCAGCACGCCGCTCTTGTAGGAGATGGTCTTGATGCCAGTGTAGACCTTGAAGTCATCATCGCTGGCGTCCTTCACCAGATCCTGGTCGTCCATGTAGCCGTTCTCGTCATAGGAGACGTTCTGGTACAGGCCGATCTTCAGATTCTTATCGGTAGCCTTGACGGTGGTGATCTCGCCGTTCACGATGGCGTCGTACTCATAGTACTTGTTGTCATCCTTGTCAACGCTGGCGTTGGGGCTCTCCTCCAGGAGGTAGACACGGTCGCCGCTGTCGCCGGAGATGGACATATCAGCAGAGTAGATGTAGACCACGTCGGCGTAGGCACCGTCATTCACCACAGCCACAGTCACATCAGCAGTCTTGGAGGTGATGTCGGGGACATTCTTGATGCCGGTGTAAGCAGTCACATCGTCATCGTCGTTCACCACGAAGATGGTGTCGTTGTTGGCCTTGGCGGCAGTGCTACCAGTATAGATGGAGCTCTTGCCATTCTCAACGATCTTCTGGTTATCAGCGCTCACGGTGTAAGTCTCGTTCTTCTCGCCAGTGATCGCCTCCAGCTCGTACTTGCCGTTGCTCTTCTCGTTGTAAGAGTACCACTTGTTCTCAAACGAGGTATTGTCCTTGATCTCATCATCGTTGTCCACCACAACAACCTTGTTGGTGCCGTCGATGAAGTAGGCGTCGGCCTCCAGGTCGGCCTTCGCGCCACCGGTAGGAGCAATCTCAGCCACATAGACATAGTCGTTGTGGCCGGCAGTGCCGTCGGTGTAGATCACATAGCCGTTGGCGTCCAGAACCAGGGTGTAGGCGTCGTTCAGGTCGTAGGACAGATTGCTGTCGTCCTTCACGGCGTCAGTGTAGTTCTTGGAGTACTCGTACTTGGTGCCGTCCACGGTGACATTCTTCTTCTCAGTGTAAGCGGTCACCTTGCCCTCGACGGTCTCAGCCAGGTCGATGGTCTTGATCTCCTTGTTGGCCACAGTGATCAGGACATAGTCCTCATCGGAGTAGCTGTCCAGGTAATCAAAGTCATCGGAGGACAGAGTGGTATCCTTGACGTCCACGAAGGCCTCGTCCAGAATGTCCAGCTCCAGCTCCTCGTCGTTCTTGTCGTAGTCGCCATCGACCTGAGCCACATAGGAGTTGATGACGGTGATGACCACGTCGTTGGAGTCATCGTCGATGAACACCTCGGTGGTGGCGCCCTTCTTGATGACATCCTTGCCGGCGTCATCGTCGTTGTTCTTGACGATGTAGTCGCTCAGCTTCACGTCCTGAGCCACGCCGTCCTTGACCACGGTGAAGTCGGCGTCGCCGTTCTTCAGGTCAGCATAGACGTCGCTGCCCACCAGATCGTACAGGTCCTGCTTCTCGACGGTGGCGGTGTAAACAGCGTCAGCGTCGTCAGCGTAGGTGCCGATCTCCTTGTTCTCATAGGTCCACTTCACGGAAGGACGGCCGAAGTCGTCATCCGCACCGTCGGCCTTGACCAGGTCGCCCTTGTACAGATCCTCACCCAGCTGGATGGTGTACTTGCCGTCCACCTTGGTGTTGTCGATCTTGGCGTACTTGCTGTCGGTGCCGGTGCGGGAATCATAGGTAGCCTTGCCGCCGGAGATGACGATGTCACCCACCTGCACGTCGCTGCCGTTCTTCTCGGCCTTGACCAGATCAGCCTCCAGGGCGTTCAGGACCATCTGAGCCACGTCGTTACGGGTCAGGGCCTCCTTGGCGCCGGTGGCAACACCGTCGAACAGACCGGCGGGGCTGCCGTTCTTGGTGGTCTCAACCAGCCAGTCAGAGCCGAAGTCGGCGCTGTACTGGAAGTAGCCCAGAGCCTTCAGCAGCATCAGGGCAGCCTGACCGGTGGTGACAGTGTCGCTGCCGCCGTAGGTCTTGGCGTCGTAGCCGCTGGTGATGCCGTTGGTGTAGCAGGCGGCCACATAGGGCTCAGCCCACTCGGGCACGTCGGTGAAGGGGCTGGTGCCCTTGTAGCTGGCCACAGTGTAGTCCAGCAGGTTGCACATCACAACCGCCATCTCGTTACGGGTGACCTTGGCCTCGGGATTGAACTTGCCGTTCTCATCGCCGACCATGATGCCGACGGTCTTCAGGACCTCAATGGCTTCCTCGTTCTGCTTGGAAGTCACATCGGCATAGCTCGCGGCGCTGCTGCCCATTACCATCAGACCAGAGATCATGGTGGCGGTGAGGCCCAGGCTGAGAGCACGCTTCAGGTTTCTCATTGGAATTCCTCCTTGATTTTTTCAAGCTGCGGGGGATTTGTTATTTTCTCCCAAAATTAGTTTATTTTCTCCTTATATTAAGCCGTATCCGGCACAAAATAGGTGAAATACTAATTATAGGAGCATAACGCCCCTTGCACCTCCGAAAACGTGCGAAAAACAGGAAAAAATCCGAAAAAACTGCCGCTTTTCCGCCCCAAAAATCACCTTGGTAGACCTCTGGTAGACCAGCCCCAAAAACGGACACAAAGAAAAAGCCCCCGGAAGCCTTGCGCCGCAAGGTTTCCGGGGGATGCGTCTGGTAGACATTTGGTAGACCGCGGTGGTCTACCAAACTCAGCAGGCGGTTTTCTCCTGTTTCGCCAGATGGCAGATGGCCCGGCGGTATCCCTCGAAGCCGAGACCGATAAACCGCTTTTCACAGGCCATGCCGGGATAGGAGATCTGGCGGAAGGGTTCCCGGGCGCTGACGTTTGAGAGGTGGACCTCCACAGCAGGCAGAGCAACGGCTTTCAGCGCGTCCAGAATGGCAACGCTGGTGTGGGTGTAGGCGGCGGGATTAATGACGATGCCGTCCATTTTGCCGTAAGCCTCCTGGATCTTCTCCACAATGGCCCCCTCATAGTTGGATTGGAACAGCTCCACCTCCACCCCAAATTCCGCCGCGGAGGCGCGGATGAAGTCCTCCAGCGCGGAAAAATCCTGCCGGCCATAGATGTCGGGCTCCCGGATCCCCAGCAGATTCAGATTGGGTCCGTTGATCACAAGTAATTTCATAGCGCAAGCCTCCTGATAATTTCTTCCGCCGTCTCCTCCGGCGTGCCCCGGTTTTCGACCGTCAGATCGGCCAATTCCTCATAGAGCGGGGCCCGTCTGCGGTACAGTTCTTCCGGCGGGATGGCCTGGGACACCGGCCGGCCGCTGGTGGGAAGCAGCTCCAGGTCCCGGCGGAGATAGATCACTGTGGAATTCTGACGCATGGGATCCCAGTTCTCACGGCGGGTGACTATGCCGCCGCCGCAGGCGATGACCTGTCCGGACTGCTTGGACAGCTGGCACAGAGCCCGGTGCTCCCGGATTCGGAAGCCCTCCTCCCCTTCTTTCTTGAAAAGGTCCGGGATGGAGCAGCCGGCCTCCGCTTCCACCTGATGGTCCACATCGGCCAGGGGGCGGCCCAGGCGGTCTGCCAGGAACTGTCCCACTGTGGTCTTGCCGCAGCCCGGCATCCCGATCAGCAGCAGATTCTGTGTCTGCCCCTCCACCTGCCGGGTGATCTCCTCCACCCGGCTGTCCGGGATCGTCCGGCCCAGGAAGCGCTCCGCCGCAGCCTTGGCCTGAGCCACCAGCATCCCAAGCCCATTGGAACACAACAGGCCCCGGCGCTCTGCATCCAGCAGAAGCTGGGTGCGGGCAGGGTTGTAGATCAGATCGAACACGCCTTCGCAGTCAGGGAACTGATCCAGCTCCACCGGAGACACCCCGGTGTTGGGGTACATTCCCACGGGAGTGGCGTTGACGATAAGCTGTGCGTCGGCGTGGCGGTCCAGATTTTCATAGTTGTCCGGGCCGCTGCGGGAGATACTCACCGTCTCCCGGGCGCCCAGGTCGGCCAGCACCGCATGGACGGTAAGGGAGGCTCCGCCGGACCCCAGCACCAGAACTTTTTTTCCGCGCACCTGGGCCCCGGCGGCCTGGAGCAGGTAGCGGAACCCGTCGTAGTCCGTGTTATCTCCGTAGAGAGTCCCGTCCGGGCGGCGGAGAAGGGTGTTGACGCTGCCAATTCGCCGGGCAGCGGGGGAGAGGGCATCACAGCAGGCCATCACCGTCTTTTTATAGGGGATGGTCACATTCAGCCCGCGGAACCGCCCCGCCCGGAGGAATGGCTCCACCTCCTCTGGGGGGAGCTCCGGTAGTCATAGCCGGCCAGCTGCCGGTGGATGGCGGGAGAAAAGCTGTGGCCCAGCCGCTCGCCCAGCAGGCCGAACTCCAGATCCTTCGGGCCCATCAGCAGATGACCTCCTGATAGGTCCCCAGATAGCGGCACTGCTCGCTCTCCTCCTCCAGATCCCGGAACAGCCGCTCCATCTCCGGGGCGTAGACAGAGCACTCCAGATCGAAGTAGAACATGAACTCAAACTCCCGGTCCGGGAGGGGGCGGCTCTCCAGCTTTTGCAGGTTGATGCCCAGGGCGTAGAACTTGGATAAAACGTGGTAAAGCGCTCCCGGCTTGTGTGGCAGGGTCATCATCAGAGAGGTTCGGTCGGCCCCGGGATAGATCTCCGGCTTTTGGGAGATACAGATGAAGCGGGTATAGTTGTTGTCCCGGTTCTGCACATTGGCGCGCAGCAGCTCCAGGCCGTAGGTCTTTCCGCAGAAGCGGGAGGAGAGGGCGGCCACGTCCCGCCGCTCCGACTGAGAGACCATGCGGGCGGCAACGGCGGTGTTGGGCACCACGGTCACCTTGACCCCCTTCAGCCCGCTCAGGAAGGCGGAGCACTGGTTGATGGCCTGCTCGTGGGAGAATACCTCTTTGATATCCGGCAGACCGGTCCCGGCCTTTGCCAGCAGGTTGTGGCTCACCTTCAGCCGGGCGGAACGGACGATAGAGAAGTTATGACGGGTCATCAAATCATAGGTCGCATTGACCGAACCGGCAGTGCTGTTTTCGATGGGCAGGATGCCGTACTGACACATCCCACTCTCCACCGCCTTGAACACATGGTCGAAGGTGTCAAAATAGAGGATGGTGGGGGATTTAAAGATACTATCGCAGGCGATCTGGGAATAAGCCCCCTCAATGCCCTGGCAGGCCACGGTGGCCCGCTGGGGAAAGAGGTCCGGCGTAGTACTCAGCGCGGTGCGGATGCCCTCATAGACCGGAGAGCCGGACCCTTCGCACTGCTTCTGGTAGGAGCGGCTGGCCGCCATGATGGAACGGAACACCGACTCCGTATAGTCGGCCAGATCCTCCCCGGCCAGACTGCCCACCTTGGCCAGCAGCGCCCGCTCCCGCCCCGCGTCCAGCGTGGGCAGGCCGTGCTCCTGCTTATAGGCGGCCACCTCACGGGAGACCGCCATCCGCTGCTTGAACAGCTCCACCAGCTTCTGGTCGATACCGTCGATCTGATCCCGCAGCTGCGTCAAATTCTGATCCATGTCAATTTCTCCTCCCTCGATTCAAGGCCGCGCACCCTGGGGCGCGCTCCATGCGATCTGGTCTGTATTCCGGTCCAGCAGTGCGTCCAGAAGGACCAGAGCGGCGGCGGCCTCCACCACGGGGACCGCCCGGGGCACGATACAGGGGTCGTGCCGTCCGGTGATCTGAAGGTCCGTCTCTGTCCCCGCGGACAGGCGGACGGTGTGCTGTTTTTGCGCGATGGATGGTGTGGGCTTGAAGGCCGCCCGAAACACCACCGGCATCCCGCTGGAGATCCCGCCCAGGATCCCGCCTGCGTGATTGCTGGCGGTGCGGATGGCCCCATCCTCCAGGATGAAGGGGTCGTTATGCGCAGAGCCCCGCATCCCGGCGGCCCCGAAGCCGGAGCCGAACTCCACGCCTTTCACCGCGGGGATGGCAAACAGGGCGGCGGCCAGATGGCTCTCCAGCCCCTGAAACATGGGGCTGCCCACCCCAGCGGGCAGGCCGGTGACTATGCACTCCACCACGCCGCCCACCGAGTCCCCGGCCTCCCGGGCCCGGAGGATCTCTGCCCGCATCCGCTCTCCGGCCTTTTCCTCCAGAACGGGGAAGGGGGCTTGCTGCACCGCCAGCAGGGTGTCCCGCGCCTCCCCGAGCGGAGAGAAGGGGCGGTCCTCCACCTGAGCGATGGAGCGGATATGGGCCGCCACGGTGATCCCCCGCCGGGCCAGCAGCTGGGCGCAGATCCCGCCGGCGATGCACAGGGGCGCGGTGAGCCGGCCGGAGAAATGGCCGCCCCCCCGCACATCCTGAAAACCGCCGTACTTGATATGGGCGGTGAAATCGGCATGAGCCGGGCGGGGCTTGTCCCGCAGCTCGTCGTAGTCCTTGGAGCGGGTGTTTGTGTTCTCGATGACGGCGGCCAGGGGTGCGCCGCAGGTCACCCCATCCACCAGCCCGCACAGGATCCGGGGGACGTCCCCTTCCTTTCGGGGGGTGGAGGTTGCGTCCCGGCCGGGCGCCCTGCGGCGGAGAAACGCCTGAAGCTGCGCCAGCTCCACGGCCTCCCCGGCGGGAAGGCCGTCCACCGTCACCCCGATGGCCTCCGAGTGGGACTGGCCGAAGATGGAGATATGGATGTGCTTACCGAAGTATGAGGCCATGGAGCTCTCCTCCTAACGATTGAAAATGGGTCCAGAATTCCGGATAGGATTTTCTGACGCACTCCGCCCCCAGCAGCTTCACCGGAGCCTCCGCAGAGGCGGCGCAGACCGCCGCCATCATGGCAATGCGGTGGTCATTGGCGCAGTCCACAACGCCGCCTCCCGGCAGACGCTTCACCCCGTGGATGGTCAAGGAATCGGCGTACTCCTCCACCTGCCCCCCCATGGCCCGGAGGGCCCGGGTGACCGAGGCGAGGCGGTCGCTCTCCTTCGCCCGCAGGCGGGCTGCGTTGGTGAGGCGGGTGGTCCCGGTGCGCACAGCGGCCATGGCCGCCAGAGGGGGAGCCAGGTCGGGGCACTGGGACACGTCCAGCTCCACCTGGCCGGATCGGGCCAGCATACGGCTGTACGCGGCGATCTCACGGTCCCCCTGCCGGGAGGCTGGATCCATCCCCAGGATGTCTACCTGACCGCCCAGGTGGTTGGCGGCGTACCAGAAGGCGGCCTGGGACCAGTCGGCCTCAACAGCCAGGTCTCTGGCCTGGTACATCTGCCCGCTCGGGATGTGGAAGCCGTTCTCCCGGGGCTCTGCGACGACCCCGAACCTGTCCAGCACGTCCAGAGTCAGATCCACATAGCCCCGGGACTCCAGGGGAGCGGTGAGAAGCAGGTCGCTGTCTCCCTCCAGCAGGGGCAGGGCAAAGAGCAGCCCGGTGATAAACTGACTGGACACATCCCCCGGCAGGCGATACTCCCCCGGGTCCAGAGCCAGCCGGTCATAACCCCGTCCGCTGTCCAGGGTGAGCACGCCGTGCTCCATGCTCCAGCCGATCCCCTTCCCCCGGCACAGATCCTCGTATGGGGCAAGGGGGCGCTCCATGAGGCGGCCCCGTCCGGTGAAGGCGGCCTGTCCCTGTACCAGAAGGGCCACCGGGATGAGAAACCGCAGCGTGGAGCCGCTCTCCCCGCAGTCCAGGGTGGGGAAAGGTCCCGCCTGGGGGATGGAGTTCCCCAGGCCGTGGACCCGGAGTGTTCCAGGCCCCAGGTCCTCCACCAGAGCCCCCAGGGCAGACAGGCACCGGCGGGGGGCCTGGATGTCCTGTGAGTCCGCCAGATTGGAAATGGTGCTGATCCCGCCGCCGAGGGCGGCGGCGATGAGCGCCCGGTGGGCCTGGGACTTGCTGGACGGCGGGGTCACCTCCCCGGCCAGCTTGCTGGGATAGATGGTAAGATCCATATCGTTATCTCCCGCACATGGGTTCCAGCAGTTCCAAAAGCTGGTCCTTCTTCATGCGCCGCGGCACCGCCTGGCCCAGCCGCTCCAGCAGGATCAGCGTAATGGAATCCCCGGTGCGCTTCTTGTCCAGGCCCACTGCCTCCGTCATAGTCTCCCAGGGACAGGGGATGTCCTGAGGCAGGCCGAACTTGTTCAAAATGGAGCGGATCTGCTCCACCACCTCCGGCGGCGTGATCCCAAGTCCGACGCCCAGCTGGGCGGCCCAGTTCATCCCGGCGGCCACCCCCTGTCCGTGGGTCCAGGTCTCATAGTGTCCCGCCAGCTCAAAGGCGTGGCCGATGGTGTGGCCGAAGTTCAGCGTCATCCGCAGGCCGGTGTCCCGCTCGTCCTGAAGCACTACCTGCCGCTTCAGATCGCAGCAGGTGCAGATCACCTGCTCAATGTAATCCATTACGCCAGCCCGGCTGCCGCAGCGGTCCAGCAGCTCAAAGAACTCCCGTTCCCGGATGCAGCCGTATTTGATCACCTCGGCCATGCCGTCGGAGAAGGCGCGGTCGCTGAGGGTGTTGAGACAGTCCGGATCGATCAGCACCCCCTTGGGCTGCCAGAAGGCCCCGGCCAGATTTTTTCCGGCCTGAAGGTCGATGGCCACCTTGCCCCCCACGGAGGAGTCCACCTGGGCCAGCAGAGTGGTGGGGATCTGGATGAAGTCCACCCCCCGGAGGAGCTCCCGGCTGCGGACGCCGTACCGGACCTGTCTTGCCTCTATCATGGCGCCGCCGCCCAGGGCTGCCACCCCGTCAGTGCGTGTCATACCGAAGGCCATCATTTTTTCCCACAGCAGGACCAGCTGTTCCGGACACTTGGCCGCCTCTCCGGCGGGGACGGAGCAGCAGAGGACCTGAAAGCCCGCCCGCTTCAGGCTGTCCGCCGTCCGCTCCAGATACAGGGGCAGCACATTGCTGTCGGTCACCACCGCCAGCTTCCGGGCCCGGGGGAGCAGCGCCCGACAGCGCTCCCCCGCCTGATCCAGCAGGCCACGCTGGATCTCGATTTGATATTCCCGGCCCGGGAGGGCCACAGTCAGCGTCTTTTTCATTCCGCGTCCACCTTCTCCTTACAGATCCGTCCCTCAGCCAACAGGGTGCACAGCCGGTCCCCGTTGCCCTGCTCCAGGGCGTCCCGGTACTCGCCCAGATAGCCGATCATCCGGTCCAGCTCCTCCAGCAGATAATCCCGGTTCTCCAGGAACAGGTCGGTCCACATGGTCTCGTTCAGCCAGGCCACCCGGGTCAGATCCCGGTAGCTCCCGGCGGAGTATCCCTTGTGCATCTGGGCCCGGGGGCTTTTTACATAGGCGTTGGACAGGACATGGCACATCTGGGAGGTATACGCGATCATCGCGTCGTGGTGCTCCGCCGTGGTCACTGTCATATGGCTGAAGCCGGCGGGGGTGAGCAGCTTTTTCACCCGGTCCAGCAGCAGGATGTCGTCCCGCTCTCTGGGGATGACCACCATGGGCGCCCCCTGAAACAGGTCGGCCTTGCTGTTGGCAAAGCCGGAGTACTGGGTGCCCGCCATGGGGTGGCCGCCCACAAAGGTGAAGCCGTGCTTCTCCGCCAGGGCGAAGCCCACCCGGCAGACCTCCCGCTTCACGCCGCAGCAGTCCATGACCAGGGTGTCCTTGGAAATATAGGGGGCCATCTCCTTCAGATAGTCGATGGAGACTTGGGGATACAGTGCCACCAGAAGCAAGTCGCAGTCTCCGATCGTTTCCCGATCCAGATCTCCGGTCAGGGTGCCCTGGAGCTTGGCGTAATCCTGGACCACCCGGTTTCCGTCATAGCCGTATACCGCGGCTCCGCTCTTTTCATACGCCTTGGCCAGGGAACCACCGATCAGTCCCAGGCCCGCAATGCCGACCTTCATATCCAGCACCCCTCCTGTCAATCCTCAGCCAGAGCCGCCGCCTGCACCCGGCGGACCGCCTTAGCCACATCCTCAAACTGCTCCGGCCGCAGGGACTGGGCCCCGTCGCACAGGGCGTGGGGGGGATCGTTGTGTACCTCGATGATCAGGCCGTCCGCACCGCAGGCTGCTGCGGCCAGAGCCATAGGCTTGACATAGCGGGCCACGCCGGTGGCGTGGCTGGGGTCCACAATGACAGGCAGATGGGTCAGCTCATGGAGGACGGGGACTGCGGACAGGTCCAGGGTGTTGCGGGTGGCCGTCTCAAAGGTGCGGATCCCGCGCTCGCACAGGATGACGTTTTCGTTGCCGCTGGCCATGATGTACTCGGCGCTCATCAGCAGCTCCTTGATGGTGTTGGCCAGCCCACGCTTGAGGAGGATGGGTTTGCGGGTCTTGCCCAGTTCCTTGAGCAGCTCGAAATTCTGCATATTTCGGGCCCCCACCTGAATCACATCCACATCCTCGAAGAGGGGCAGGTGGTTGGCGTTCATGATTTCAGTGACGATGGGCAGGCCGGTCTCCCGCTTGGCCTCCAGCAGCAGCTCAATACCGTCCGCCTTCAGTCCCTGGAAGTCATAGGGGGAGGTGCGGGGCTTGAACGCGCCGCCCCGGAGCATGGTGGCTCCGGCGGCCTTGACGCTTTTGGCCACGGAGATGATCTGATCCTCGCTCTCCACGGAGCAGGGACCGGCGATGATGGCGAAATTCCCGTGTCCCACCTTGATCTTGTCCGCCCCGACCTCAATGACAGAGTCCAGAGGATGGAACTTCCGGTTTGCGCTCTTGAACGGCTCAGACACGCGTTTGACCCCCTCTACAATATCCAGCCCGCTGATCAGGTCCTCGTCCAGCTTGCTGGTGTCGCCGATCACACCGATGACCGTGGAAAAATCGCCAGTGGAGATGTGGGTGCGCAGGTTTTGGGACTCGATCCATTGGATCAGCTCCCGGATCCGCTCTTCCTTGGTATTCTGTTTGACAATGATGACCATATTACCATTCCTTTCTTTCCGCTGCAGATATGCAGGAATGAAAAAGGGCCCGCGGTGAAGTGTCATTCACCGCAGGCCCTTTGGATCCAGTCATCCCGCTTATACAGCAGAGGGGAGCCAATTATTTGCAGCAAAAAACACTTTTACTTGTTTCGCCCAAAAGCCGAAAAAGTAAAAGTAGCCATAAAAGAACGCTGCAAACCGCTTCATGTTGATATGGCTCCTTTCCTGAAAATTTCTGTTCGTTGGTCTTATGTTAGCACTGGAGTTCCCAACTGTCAATTCAAAATTTGCGGTATTACGCCGAAATATAAAGGTAAAATTCTGATAAAACCAGCAAAACACATAAAATTCTTTTTTGCTTTACACTTTTGAAGTAAAAAGCGGCAAACTACCCCCATTCCGGGCACGCCCAGACGCCGCAGGGGGCCGGCATCGTTATAACAGGATCCTGAACGCGCGCAGAGGTCGCGAGAAGCACCCGGAAGGTCAATGGACACGCTGTGAAGATTTTCCTTTCAAGCCCCTGGACAGACCGGAGATGTGTTCCAAACTCGAAAGGACCGCAATGAAACGATTGACACAGTACTGCAAAACAGGTTACACTATCAGTACAACTGAATCAGGCAAACAGCCGGTGCCGACGCCCCGGGAGCTGGAGACAGATCCTGTGGGCGGAGGTTAAAAGGGAAACAGGTGCAAAACCTGTGCGATCTCGTCACTGTAAGCAGGGAGTATATCGCCAACGCAAGGTGCGGCCACTGATGAAAATTGGGAAGGCGGCGATATGTGAGGATCTGTGAGCCAGGAGACCTGCCGTCTGTGGGTACGGGAAGAGACTTCCAGATCACGAGGAATTGATTGTACTGATGCGGCCATCTGCTTCGGTGATCCTTTTGCCCTTTTTGAGAGGGAAAAGGATCTTGCTTTTCCTGTCCTTTTGCTGAAAACAGGTGTTTTACATACAAACAAAGGTTCCAGTTTTACCATGTCGAGCAAAAAGGAGGAAAAATCATGAAAATCAAGAAACTGCTGTCCCTGCTGCTTTCCGCGGCGCTGCTGATGACCCCGCTGGCCGCCTGCGGCTCCGGGGCCCCTTCCGCTTCCGGAAGTGGGACCGAGTCCGGTGTCGGAAGCAGCGCGGCCCCGGATCTCTCCCAGGATACGGAGGAGGTGGACACCGGGGACGCCAGCCTGGACGACCCCCGCAATCAGGACCAGATCGGGGAGAAGGAGCTGCTGGTGGTCAGCTTCGGCACCAGCTACAACGACAGCCGCCGCCTGACCATCGGCGCCATTGAAACGGCCCTGGCGGAGGCCTTCCCGGACTGGTCGGTCCGCCGGGCCTTCACCAGCCAGATCATCATTGACCGGGTGCGGGAGCGGGACGGCGTGGAGATCGACAATGTCAAGGCGGCCCTGGACCGGGCGGTGGACAACGGCGTCAAAACGCTGGTGGTCCAGCCCACCCACCTGATGGACGGCCTGGAGTACACGGACCTGGTGGACGAGCTGGCCCAGTACACCGACGCCTTTGAGCATATCGCGGTAGGCGCGCCCCTGCTGACCAGTGATGGGGACTTCCAGGCGGTGGCCGACGCCATCACCCAGGCGACCGCCCAGTACGATGACGGCGACACCGCCATCTGCTTCATGGGCCACGGGACCGAGGCGGAGTCCAACCGCATTTACGGAGAGATGCAGCAGGTGCTAGAGGCGGCTGGGCACGACCGCTATTATGTGGGGACCGTGGAGGCGGAGCCCACGCTGGAGGATGTGCTGGCCGGGGTGAAGGACAGCGGGGCGCACAGAGTGGTGCTCCAGCCGCTGATGATCGTGGCCGGAGACCACGCCAACAACGACATGGCCGGCGACGAGGAGGGCTCCTGGAAGCGCGCCTTCCAGGATGCCGGCTATGAGGTTGAGTGTGTCCTGAAGGGGCTGGGGGAGCTGGAGGCCATCCAGCAGCTTTTTGCGGCCCACGCCCAGGCGGCCATGGATACTCTGGAAAGCTGAGGAAAAGAGGCAGGCGGGACCGGACCGGGGC
>ENA-OPRK01000886-OPRK01000886.1-human-gut-metagenome-genome-assembly--contig:-NODE-886-length-13580-cov-12.686580_pt1 | contig 13580 bp, 7 predicted proteins | sample MGYA00241793_ERZ501877 | MGnify/ENA primary metagenome ERZ501877 (study PRJEB25962, sample SAMEA1966253) | human gut metagenome | biome: human gut; feature: human-associated habitat; material: faeces... | reverse complement strand
GCCGTAGAGTCCGCTACGCGAACATTACAAAACTGTCCTACCTTTGCATCTGCTGCTTGTTTTGGTGCGTGAACATCCATAATCCACACATCAGAGCCTATTTGCTCATTGCGAACGACTTCGCCCTGTTCTACATAGCCACTCATGGTTTTACTCCAATTCAAAATCTTGCAATGCTTCTACATTGTAGTTCGCATCATCTTTACGGTTTGCTACAACGCGCAATACTTCGCGAGCTGTATCAAGACTTGTTAAGCAAGGTGTACCCATTTCTACGGCAAGGCGACGCAATTGGAAGCCTTCACGCTCAGGACGTTTACCTGCAGTCAATGTATTAAGTACAAGATCGACCTTGTCTTGACGAATGTGGTCAGCACAGTTGTCATCCCCTTCAGAGATTTTATTAACCACCTTACAATCAACACCGTGTTCGATAAAGTATTTACCTGTACCACCAGTTGCTTCAATATGATAACCAAGATCGATGAACCCTTTTGCAAGTTCACAAGCTTCTGCTTTATCACGGTCTGCTACTGTCATGAGAATTGTACCATCCTCTGGAATACGCATGTTTGCACCATTGATAGCTTTGAATAAAGCTTCAGAATATGTGCGACCAATCCCCATAACCTCACCAGTAGACTTCATTTCAGGTCCAAGAGCGATTTCTACAAGGCCCATTTTAGAGAAGGAGAATACAGGTGCTTTTACAGCTACATATGGTTTATTAGGTACAAGACCAAGTGGTAAGCTTAAGTCTTTTAAGCTTTCACCAAGGGCAATGCGTGTTGCACATTCTACCATATTGATACCTGTAACCTTAGAAATGAATGGTACAGTACGGCTAGAACGAGGGTTAACTTCGATTACATTAAGTTCACCATCAGCCACGATATATTGAATATTAAGTACACCTTTAACATTAAGGCCTACTGCAATACGACGTGTATAATCAACGATTTGATCAATCAATTCTTGGCTCAAATGTTGAGCTGGATAAACGGCCATGGAGTCACCAGAGTGAACACCGGCGCGTTCGATTTGTTCCATAATACCAGGGATACATACATCGGTACCGTCAGAAATAGCGTCAACCTCTACCTCCATACCAACCATGTAACGGTCGATAAGAACAGGATGCTCCTTAGATGCTACTACGGCTTCCTTCATGTATACATCAAGCTCTTTATCGTTGTATACGATTTCCATCGCACGACCGCCCAATACATAAGAAGGGCGAACGATTAACGGGTATTTCAACTTTTTAGCTGCTTCTTGTGCTTCTTCATCAGATGTTACCAAAGCACCTACTGGGCGAGGGATACCAAGTTTCGCCAACAATTCATCAAAGCGTTCACGGTCTTCCGCCATATCGATGCTATCTACGGATGTACCGAGGATTTTGACGCCACGTTCTGCCAATGGGCCTGCCAAATTGATAGCCGTTTGACCACCAAATTGAGCAATGACGCCCGCTGGCTGTTCTTTATTGATGATTTCCATAACATCGTCCACAGTCAATGGCTCAAAGTATAAAGAGTCAGAAATATCAAAGTCAGTAGACACTGTTTCTGGGTTGTTATTAATCATAATAGATTGGTAACCCGCTTTACGAAGGGCCCATGAGGAATGTACGGAGCAGTAATCGAACTCTACGCCTTGACCAATACGAATCGGGCCAGAACCAAGTACCACTACGGATTTATCGCCTAATGGACGGACCTCATCCTCTTGTGCATACGCACTGTAGTAATAAGGTGTTTTAGATTCAAATTCAGCTGCGCAAGTATCTACGTATTTATATGTTGGAAGAATATTCCATTCTTTACGTTTTGCACGAACATCTTCTACAGTTGTATTAGCATAACGAGCGATAACAGAATCAGTGAAGGAATAACGTTTTGCTTTGCGCAATACATCCTCTGTTAAACCTTGCTCAGCCAATGCTTTTTCCACAGTAACAATGTTTTTGATTTTTTCAATAAAGAATGTATCAATTTTTGTAATATAGTGGATTTTTTCTACACTAATTCCCTTGCGAAGTGCTTCTGCTACAACATAGATACGTTCATCATCTACTAAATGTAAACGTTCGATCAATTGTTCCATAGACTCATGAGCGATTTTCTTAAGCTCAATATGGTCTAAACCAATTTCCAAGGAACGAATTGCTTTAAGTAAGGAGCCTTCCAAAGAACGGTCGATGGCCATAACTTCGCCAGTGGCTTTCATTTGTGTGCCCAAGGTACGATCTGCCAAGTTGAATTTTTCAAAAGGCCAGCGTGGGAACTTAGTTACTACATAGTCAAGAGTCGGCTCAAAGCATGCTTTAGTTTCACCGGTTACAGCATTTGTAATTTGATCCAATGTCATGCCTACTGCAATTTTTGCTGCTACCTTCGCAATTGGGTACCCAGTTGCTTTAGATGCCAATGCAGAGGAACGAGATACGCGAGGGTTTACTTCGATAACAATATATTCGTTGCTATTTGGATTCAAAGCGTATTGTACGTTACAACCGCCTTCGATTTTTAAATAACGGATAATCTCTACAGATGCGGTACGCAGCATTTGGTATTGAATATCGTTCAAGGTTTGGCTTGGTGCCACAACGATAGAATCCCCAGTATGCACACCAACAGGGTCAATATTTTCCATATTACATACGATGATGCAGTTATCTGCACTATCGCGCATTACTTCGTATTCAATCTCTTTCCAGCCTGCAACGGAACGTTCTGCTAGAATTTGGTGAATTGGTGAAAGTTTCAAACCACGACGTGTGATTTCATACATTTCATCTTCATTATGGGCAATACCTCCACCAGTACCGCCTAATGTGTATGCAGGACGGATGATAATAGGATACCCAATACGATTAGCAAAGGCTACTGCTTCTTCAAGATCGTTAAAGATATCGGATTCAGGAACCGGTTGGTTGATTTCCTTCATCGCTTCTTTGAAAAGCTCACGGTCTTCCGCTTGTTTAATGGCTTCAAGAGTTGTACCAAGAAGTTTTACACCATATTCTTCTAATACGCCAGCTTCAGACAATTGTACCGCCATATTAAGACCTACTTGACCACCTAATGTAGCCAACAAGCCCCAAGGGCGTTCTTTTTTTATAACTTCTGTTACGAATTCAAGACTAATCGGTTCTACATATACGCGGTCTGCAATATCTGTATCAGTCATAATAGTAGCAGGGTTGGAGTTAACTAATACTACTTTATAACCCTCTTCTCGAAGGGAACGGCATGCTTGTGTACCAGCATAATCAAACTCTGCAGCTTGACCGATAATAATTGGACCAGAACCAATTACAAGTACTTTTTTTGCTTCTGAGGTCATATTATTTTCCCTTTCTCATTAAGTCTTCAAATTCGTCAAATAAATATAGGTTATCAGTAGGTCCTGGGGATGCTTCTGGATGGTATTGTACGGAGAAGATTGGCAATTCTTTATGACGCATACCTTCTACGGTACCATCATTTACACTACGATGTGTAATTTCTACGAAATCTGGCAAAGAAGTATCATCTACCGCATAACCATGGTTTTGAGATGTAATATATACCCGACCAGTACGTAAATCTTGTACAGGATGGTTAGAACCACGGTGACCAAATTTCAATTTGAATGTGGTACCACCATAAGCTTGTGCCAATACTTGATGCCCCATACAGATGCCAAAGATTGGTTTCTTACCAAACATTTTCTTTACTTCTTCTACTGCATAGCCAAGATCTTGAGGGTCTCCAGGGCCATTAGATAAAAAAATACCATCTGGATTTGCTGCCAACACATCTTCAGCCTTAGCATCTGCAGGAAATACAGTAAGACGACAGCCTGCAGCTTCTAGAGAGCGAAGGATATTTTCCTTTACACCATAATCCATTACCGCTACGTGGAATTCAGCATTTTTATCGCCACGCATACCTTGCCATTTTGTAGTTACACGCATAACTTGATCTGTTGGCAAGTCTTGTTTAAACAATTTTTGAATATCCTCCATAGGGTAATCAGAGCGTACGAGTACGCCCTTCATTACACCATGGTTACGAAGAACACGTGTAATCGCACGTGTATCTACATCATAAAGGCAAGGGATGCCGTGCAAACGAAGATACTCACTAAATAACCCCTCATTTTGCCAGTTAGATGGAAAGTCACATAGTTCACCTACAATAAAACCTTTACAATATGGCTTAGGACCTTGAGTGATAGAATTTAAAGTACCATAATTACCAATTAAAGGATAGGTTAATGTAATAATTTGATCCGCATAGGATGGGTCAGTCAAGATTTCTTGATACCCGGTCATACCTGTGTTAAATACAACTTCACCTACCGTTGGGGCGCCACCTAATAAGGAACCTTCAAACACGGAACCATCTTCAAGAACTAACTTGCCTTTCATTATAAGACTACGCCCTCCTTCATAACAATTTTGCCATCAACTACTGTAAGTTTAGCTTTACCTGTAACAGTCATACCATCAAATGGGCTAACTTTACCTTTTGTATAAAATTTATTTCTATCTACTGTCCACTTTTCAGTTGTAGAGAATACAGTAATATCCGCTGGCTTACCAACTTCAAGAACACCTGCATCAAGGTGCATCAACTCAGCTGGTCGAGTACTCATATAGTACACAACTTGATCAATGCTAAGTTTATCAGGACCATATGCATTTGTAATAACCGCTGCCAAAGATGTTTCGAGGCCACTGAAACCATTTGGTGCACAGCAGAATTCATGGTCTTTTTCTTCGTATGCATGTGGTGCATGGTCTGTAATAATCGCATCGATTGTGCCATCTTTCAAGCCTTCTAATAATGCTTGGCGATGATCTTCTGAGCGAATTGGAGGAGCCATTTTAAATGCTGGATTATATTCGCGTAGGTATTCATCTGTGAAAGACAAATGTTGGCTTGTAACTTCACAGGTTACATTAAGGCCTTTAGCCTTCGCACGGCGCACCATATCTACAGTATTTTTACTACTTACGTGAGCAATATGGATATGACCACCTGTCATTTCAGATAACAAGATATCACGAGCAACAGCCAAATCTTCAGCTACTGCAGGGCGACCAATAACACCTAATTCATAAGAAACAATACCTTCATGCATATGGCCATTTTTAGTCAATGTAATATCTTCTGCATGGTCGATAACCATCTTATTAAACATGGACGAGTATTCTAAAGCACGACGCATAAATGCAGCATTTTCTACATAGTGGCCATCATCGGAGAAAGCTACTACACCAGCTTCTGCCATATCCCCCATTTCAGCAAGTTCCTTACCTTCAAGACCTTTTGATACAGCACCAATAAATTCTACCTTAACAACACCAGTAAGTTCGGCTTGCTTTTGCAACCCTCTTACGAGCGCAGCATTATCTACCACAGGATTTGTGTTAGCCATAGTTACAACACGTGTGAAACCACCTGCAGCAGCGGCTTGTGTACCGGAGTGGAAATCTTCTTTCGCTTCTTGACCTGGCTCACGCAAATGTGTGTGAATATCGATAAGGCCTGGTGCTACAATAAGACCTGTTGCATCATATATCTCAGCACCTTCAGCATTTAAGTTTTGACCGATGGCTGCAATTTTACCATCTTTTACGAGAATGTCTGCTACTTCGTTTTGTTTTTTCGCCGGATTTACTACCGTACCATTTTTAATAAGCAAGCTCACTACCGTCACCTCCGATAATAGTTAAGTACAATACAGCCATACGTACAGCTACGCCATTACGTACCTGTTCTTGAATTACGGATTGATCAGAATATGCTACATCTGGTGCAATTTCAAGGCCGCGGTTCATAGGACCTGGATGCATTACCATTACATCATCTTTAGCTAATTTTAATACATCATTGTTAATACCAAAGATACGAGCATATTCTCTATTTGTAGGATATAGTGCAGAGTGAATGCGTTCTAATTGAATGCGAAGTACGTTTACAACATCTGCATCAACAACGGCTTCACGAATATCGTGGTGTACGGTAACACCTAATTTTTCAAGTTCTGGATATACCATTGTACGAGGACCAGCCAGATGTACATCAGCCCCCATTTTTGTAAGTCCATAAATGTTGGAGCGGGCTACGCGACTATGCATTATATCGCCAAGGATAACCACCTTTAATCCTTCAATAGATTCCTTTTTCTCTAAGATAGAATACATGTCTAGTAATGCTTGTGTTGGATGCTCATGAGCGCCATCACCTGCGTTAATGATAATCGGATCTACGGCTTTCGTAGCGTATAAAGGTGCACCTTCTGCGCTGTGGCGCATTACGATAGCATCTGTACCCATGTAGGACATAGTTAATAATGTATCGCGGAAGCTTTCACCTTTACCCATGGAAGATCCACTAGGAGAAAGATTGATTACGTCAGCCCCTAAATATTTTCCGGCTAACTCAAAGGAACTACGAGTACGAGTACTTGGTTCCATAAAAAGGTTAATAATGGATTTCCCCTTTAATAGTGGAACCTTCTTGTCATTAGAAAGAACGATTTTCTTCATTTTCTTTGCCACATCTAAAATCAATTTGATTTCTTCAGGTGACACATTTTGCAAACCCAATAAATCTTTGCCTTTTAGGCTAACTTGTCCCATGATTTCCTCCTAACTCACGTAACAAAAAAGACCTTTTGCCCAGGGCAAAAGGTCAAATAGTTTGCACAAAGAAGCCCCTATGGGCACTTCAACTATATTCCTTTCTCAGCCTCTCTGGACTAAATTAAAAGGTATTGTATTATGCAATGGTCTCTCGTACCATATATGCATTTTCTTTATTTATTGTACTGAATCCACCTTTGAAAGTCAATGTAAAACACAAAATTCATATGGATTTTAAAAAGAGGACAAGCATATAAAATTGCTTGTCCTCTCTATATTTAAACAGCTATTAATCCACTTCTATATCTTAAACTTTAATCTAAAATTTCTTTTTAGAAATTAAGGGTCTTAACCTAATGGATATAATCTTGGTGGGTTTTCTTCATCATTTTGCTGTTCATTTTGTGGAGTATATGGCATTTGATCTTGTTGCGGCTCATTCGCTACAGGATTTATCTGCACATATTGCTGATTTGGCGACAATTGAGGTTGACGTTGCTCACGACGACGTGTATTTTGAGATGCAGTCGGTCTAGGTTTTGTCAACTCATCAATGGATACAGCATTTGGAATAGTTACATTTGATGTATCCCCATGAATATCATCAAGTTCACTGAAGGAAGGAGTCCTCTTAGATGCTTGAGCAGCCTTACGTTCGGCTTCAAGTTGTTGACGTGCAAGTTCTGCACGACGACGAGCACTCTCTTGTTGATCTCGGACACGTTGAATAGCTTCAGCACGCTCTTTTGCTTTACGCTCGATTTCAGCTTGAGCCAACGCTTGTTGACGAGCAGCTTCAGCTTTACGCTCTGCTTCTAGTTGTGCTTTATATCGTTCCTCAGCAATACGTCGTGCCTCTGCGGCTTGACGTTCTGCTTCAGCTCGTTCTGCAGCAAGTCGCTCTTGCTCTGCCTTACGAGCTTCCGCCGCTATGCGAGCCGCCTCTGCTTTACGAGCCTCTTCGGCACGTCTTGCTTCTTCTATGCGACGAGCAGCTTCTTCGGCTCTACGCACTTCTTCGGCACGTTTAGCCTCTGCAGCAATGCGAGCTTCTTCAGCACGGCGCGCTGCTTCGAGTCGTTCCTGTTCAGCTCTACGTTGTGCCTCAAGTCTAGCTGCTTCTGCTTTCCGAGCTTCTTCTGCTCTACGTGCTTCTGCTTCTAAACGAGCTTGTTCAGCTTTACGCGCTGCTTCAATTCGAGCTGCTTCAGCTTTGCGTGCGTCCTCTGCTCGTTTTGCTTCTGCTGCTACGCGAGCGGCCTCAGCTTTACGTTCCGCTTCAATTCGAGCTTCTTCTGCTCTACGCGCTTCCTCCGCACGACGAGCCTCTTCTGCTTTTCTTGCTGCTTCCATTTGTTGTGCTTCCAAAGCAGCCTTAGCCTCTGCCGCTCTACGAGCATCTTCTTGACGCTTCGCTTCAAGAGCGGCTTGCTCAGCAGCACGTTGTGCTTCTAAAGCAGCTTTCGCTTCTGCTGCTTTACGAGCTTCTTCGGCACGTCTTGCTTCCAATGCTTCCTGCTCAGCTTTACGTTGTGCTTCTAAACGAACTCTAGCCTCAGCAGCCAAGCGTTCCTCTTCGGCCTTTTTGGCCTCTAAAGCAGCTTTTTCTGCTGCTCTTTGCGCTTCAAACCGCGCCTTAGCTTCGGCCGCTTTTCTTTCTTCCTCCGCTTTGCGTGCGGCCTCAATACGAGCAGCTTCAATTCTACGTTCTTCTTCAAGACGTTTTGCTTCCGCTGCTAGTCGAGCTTCTTCTGCTTTACGAGCCACCTCTAGCCGATCTGCTTCCGCTTTTCTCGCTGCCTCAATACGTGCCATTTCAGCTTTACGAGCCGCTTCCGCCTTGCGAGCTTCCTCTGCTTTACGCTCTACTTCGGCTTTTTCAGCCATCTTGCGCTCAATTTCAGCATGCTTGGCCTCTGCAGCCTTTCGCAACATTTCGGCTTTTTCTGCAGCTAGTCGAGCCTCTTCAGCTTTTTTACGAGCTAATGCTTCTTTCTCATCTTTTGCCTTTTTAAGTTGTGCTTCTTTTTTTACATCTGCTACAGCTTTATCGCTTAACTTTTTAGTTTCTTCATGAGCAATTGTTTCTGCCCGTTTAGCTGGACTTTCAACAGTAGATTTTTTAGTATCTACTGCTCCTTTATCTCCATCTTTACCACCTACAGGTCCTACAGGTATTTGTGTTCCCCCTTGAGTTGGGTTCCCTAAAATATCTTTAACATCTTTTGGTACATTAACAGCAATAGTTTGATGTTTTTGTGGATTTGCAAGAGATTCAGGAATCAACAAGAAACGAATTGGCAAATTCGATGCACCAGCTGGCATAAAGTTTAATGTTAATAAATCGCCCGCATTATAGTTCCCTAAAAGACGGCTATCTAATATAGTACCTTCCCCTAATGCGGAAATACCATCTGCACCACCAATGTGGTAAGTCCGTGTATCTGTCTGCCCCCTTCTAGCACCTTGTTGATGCAATGTTTTTACCGTAAAGGAACCAGAATAAGGTCCCCCAAGAGGGTTAAAATACAGTCTAAACGGTTCATTCCCCTTTGTAGGAATTTTTAACGTATACGATACGCCATAGTTACCACGATCTCGAACAAATGCTTTATTTTGCATTTCGTCTACACCATTAATAAACGTATCTTCTCGGTCATTACCAATTTCTACAAAGGCACCACCTAAAGAGGTATCGAATGGTGTAGTAACCTCCATATTACGCTTAGCACCAGTATAAGTACCGCGTAATTGTATTTCATCAATAGGAAGGTTTTTCACCCAATGTGATGCATCTACAGGGTCCATCCCCATAGGCAACATCATGACACGCGCAAATATAGGCCCTTCTGTTTTAATATCTACAATACCCGTAAATAATGCATCTCGATTTACCGGTGTATTTTCTAAGTCACTAAAGATTAATTGGCGCCCTTGTGGTGGGATGCTAAGAGAATATAATGGTCTTGCATCTGGGCTTTCATTAAGAGGTTGCTCCAAATCCTTTCGAGACAAATCACGACCTGCTGCAAAATAATCAGGTGTAGCTACAGATTTTAATTGTCTCATGACATGTACTGAAGTTGGATAAGCCGTTTGGTTTTCTAAGACGATAGCAATCTTGTGAGGTAAATCCATTTCATTTACATGATAGAAATAGATACGACCATTACCATTAATTGTACCTGCACTTAACGTACCTCCTACAGGTCCTACATATTCAGGACTATCCGATAGGAGCAATGTATCCGTTTGAGACACCAACGATGGTGGCAACGGAGAAAACTGAAAATATCCAATTGATTGTAAATCTATATCACGAGCTTCTACATGGCCTGTAAGGGCAGCCATGGCGGCCATAGCCGCAGCTACACAATATCTTGATTTATAGGAAAACATATATTATTACCTCTATACTTCTTCGAGCCCCAACGGGTCATACGTAAGTGCTAATGCTTCAATCTTCTTTAGTCGATGGCCAATTCCAGATTTAGATAGTTCCCCCTCCATCAACTCTTCAAGCTCTTTTAAACTCGCTTCAGGATTCTCCCACCGAAGTCTTGCAACGACGCGCAACTTTTCAGGTAATTCTTCAATACCGATTTCTCTATCAATAATACGGATTGCTTTTACCTGACGAACTGCTGCATCCACAACCTTCTGTAAATTTGCCGTCTCACAGTTGACTTGACGATTAATTTGATTCCGTACGGTTTTCATAATCCGCACGTTTTCAAATTCCATAAGCGCCGATTGAGCACCCATGATTTGCAAACAATTTGTTACTGCATCCCCTTCTTTAAGATATACTACATACTCGTCCTTCCGCTCCGTTAGACCAGCGTGAATGTGAAAGAGTCGTAATACATGAATAATTTCCCTCGCAAAAGTCTCATTCCCCGTCATAAACTCAAGATGGTAATCACTTTGTGGTTTATTAACAGAGCCTCCCCCTAAAAAAGCTCCCCTTAAAAAGGCACGTCGTGCTTCCATTGATTTGAGCCAACTGCGAGGGATTTGTTCGGTTACAGGCCATAAAGCGAGATCCTCTAAAGCCTGTCTCCCCTCTATAGAAGGTTCCACAGAGAGCGTATACATATTTTTTTTACGCAGGTTTAAACCTTGTCGTACTAATACATTTGTAGGTAATTCGTATTGCTTTTTCAAAATACCAAGCAACCGACGAGCTACTGCATTATTAGCCGTAGCCAAACGAATGCCAACGGCACCTTTCATCCCCAAAATGATAGATCCGCTCATACGCAATAAGCAAGACGCTTCAATTTTCATGGCCACATCCGCATCACTAGAGGCTTCATATTGGCATAATTCATTTTTTACATCTTCTGCAAATGACATGGACATCCCTTCTCATTAATGATCATCTCGTTGAAGATAATATTCTAAGATATGCGGTTCAGTGTTAGATTGCATAGCATGAATGATATCCATAATAACTTTACCTAACCGTTCAGGATCGTGAACAGCTGGTTTTTGAGGGTTAATTAAGGTAGCTCGTATAGTGCGGATTCCTTTGTCTTGTAACTTTTTAGTATCTAATACCAATGGTTCAGATCCTACAGCACTATATTGTTCAACCATTTGAATTGGCAACGGCCCATCATTGGCAAGAACAGTATCTATAATTCCTTCTCCGCCATGAGCAATTAAAGCCTCTACATGGTCATTTAATGTGTAGCCTGTGGTTTCACCCGGTTGTGTCATAACATTAGCAATATAGATTTTATTAGCCTTACTGGCACGTACATGAGAGGCCAATTTATCAGTTAGTAAATTTGGGATAATGCTTGTATATAAACTACCAGGACCTAAAATAATCACATCCGCTTCATCAATGGCACGTAATGCAGCCCCCTCTGGCTTAGGCAATGCTGGATCACTATAGATATGACGAATCCGTTTACCCGAGTGTGGTATATTACTTTCACCTTCTACAATAGTGCCATCTGTCATCTCTGCACGCAATTTAATGAACTCTGTAGAGGAAGGAATTACACGACCACGGACACGCAACAATTTACTAGCCGCTTCAAGAGCTTCTTCAATATCTCCATCGTAAACTTGAGCAAGCGCAGTGATAAAGAGATTACCAAAGCTGTGTCCAGAAAGCTCATTTTCCCCTTCGAAGCGGTAACGGAATAAGTTCTCCATTACCCCTTCTTGTTCAGCTAGTGATACTAAACAGTTTCGCAAATCACCAGGTGCTATCATTTGAAAATCTTCTCGCAAGCGGCCAGAAGAACCTCCATCATCAGCAACTGTTACAATCGCAGATAGGTTTGATGTATGTGATTTCAAACCACGCAATAAATTTGATAAGCCTGTACCCCCACCGATTACTACAATTTTAGGGCCCTTATCGAGTCGGATATTTTGAAAGATAATATCTGATACCTTGCTGTCAGGATTAGGTAGTACCGCACGAATAATCGTTTTTATAACTTTACTCGTACCGATGAGCATTAATACAGCGCCAATCGATAATACTACAGCCCCTACAGCAATGAGTACATTATAATTGTAAAAGCCCGTCATATTATAAGAAAAGGCAAGTACAATATCTTCAAGAACCGCAAGCCATTGATAGTTAAACATCAAGGAAATGCCAATAATTAAAAGGCCTACACCACAACTAAATAGGGCAAGCCAACGTTTTATATTTAGACCCGGAATTAGCCACCGGAACCACCCTTTTCGCAACATAATCCCCCCTATCTAGTTATCAAGTGTTATAATTTCATGAGGATTATAATCTTCTTCTACATTATTTTTCATCATATCTCTATGTTCAACAGTTACACGATATCCTTTTTCTAACAAGTGGGAGTATAGAGCCTCTGCCATAGCTACAGATCTATGCATACCACCTGTGCAACCTACTGCCACAATAAACTGAGATTTCCCTTCTTGTTCATAATTTGGTACAAGGAAGTCCATGGTATCAAAGTAACGTTTTTTAAATTCCTCGGTTACTTCAAAGGAATGGATATATTCATTCACTGCTTTCACACGACCTGTTTTATGACGAAACTCAGGAATATAAAATGGATTAGGTAGAAAACGAACATCCCATACCATATCTGCATCGAGAGGAATACCATACTTAAAACCAAAGCTCACTACAGTAATCGCCATACCATGAGCTTCATCAACTTGAGCAAAGCGCGTTTTTAAATACTCTTTCAAGCTGGCTGTTTTCATATTAGTGGTATCAATAATAAAATCTGCTTTATGGCGCACAGAGTTAAGAATTTGGCGTTCTTTTTTTAGCCCTGTTGTAATTAGCCCATTAGGAGCCAATGGATGACTCCGTCGACTTTCCTTATATCGACGAATCAAAGTCTCATCTGTAGCATCCATAAATACAATTTCAAAATCTACCTTCATATCTTTTAATGTATCTAAAGATGAAGAAAGAGCTTCAAAAAATTCGCCCCCCCGAATATCTACAACAAGAGCAACGCGATTAGTCCGTTCTCCACCTTGTCGGCAAATTTCACTTAATTTAGGAATCAGCACAGGGGGAATATTATCAATACATAAATACCCCATATCTTCTAAAGCTTGCAATACTTGAGTTTTGCCGGCACCTGACATACCTGTAACTATTAACAAACGAAATGCTTCCATAGTTTTACTCCATTATAAAAGATTATCTTCAATCCAATGGGCTACTCCATCGTCATTATGATGACCACAAATTGTATGAGCCACAGATTTTACATGATCTGTAGCGTTTTCAACAGCTACAGAGTAACCTGTTTTACGTAGCATAGAAATATCATTTTCTGCATTACCAAAAGAAACGATATGTTCTAAACTAATATGATTATCTAAAGCTAGTTGTGTCAAAGCACGCCCCTTTGACACATTAAGGGCAACGATTTCTAAAAAGTCTTTTTGGCTACGAACTAGA
>ENA-OPRK01000882-OPRK01000882.1-human-gut-metagenome-genome-assembly--contig:-NODE-882-length-13679-cov-4.065252_pt1 | contig 13679 bp, 10 predicted proteins | sample MGYA00241793_ERZ501877 | MGnify/ENA primary metagenome ERZ501877 (study PRJEB25962, sample SAMEA1966253) | human gut metagenome | biome: human gut; feature: human-associated habitat; material: faeces... | reverse complement strand
ACCATCAAATTCATCGGATGCAGCCGGAAGCAACGTCCAGTTACCTTTTTCTGGAGGCGCTGCTTCAACAGCTATTCCAGGACACTGGGAAATCAAAACCGCTGCCGCCGCTGCCATTGTCATATGTTTCAGATTTTTTCTCTTTGCCATACCTGTCTTCTCCTTTCCGGGAATTATCCCTTGACACCAGACGCCACGATACTTTGTTTCAACTGTTTTGAGAACAAGATCGATAACAGGATCACTGGTGTAATGGTAACCACTGCAAGCCCCATCAATGCATTCTGTTTGGTTGCCACATTGTTTGAAATATTATAAAGTGCCACATTTAATGTCCACAGTTTCTGATCCTCTGTTACCAGCCATGCCCAGAAGAAGTCATTCCAGTTTCCAATAAATGTCTGCAGCGCGATCAGCGAAATGATCGGCTTGGACAGCGGCATACAGATTTTACTATATAGATAAAAACTTCCCGCTCCATCCAACTCTGCTGCCTCAAAATAACTTGCCGGAATCTGATCAAAGAATCCTTTGTACAAGTATACATAAAATCCATATGGATACAAAAATGGCAGAAGCAATGCCACATAATTATTGTACGCTCCCATTTGTTTGTACATGATCAACTGCGGAAGCATAATACTTGCAAACGGAACCATCATTCCTCCCAGGAAGAAGAGGAGAACAAATTTTGCCGCTCGTTTTGACAGTTTCCTGCTGATTACAAATGCACAAACTGAACACAGAATTACCTGCGCGATCATCGCAAATCCAATCACAATAATACTGTTAAACACAAATGTCATAAAACCAAATCTCTGAATGGTCTCGCTCTCCGGATAGATATAACCTGGCATCTGTAAATAATATTTAAAACTTTCCAGATTCAGGATGTTTTTCACTTTGTCTCCCACACTGACCAGTGTTCCTGTTGTCTGGTATTTCCCGTCCAGAATCTTCTCTGCTTTTTTCTCGAACTGATCTCCAAGTCCTTTTGGCGCTTTTTCAGAAACACCATTCAGATTAAATTCATAGCCAATGGAATCACATGCACGAACGTACCGATCCTCATGAAGTAATACTTCTTTTTTAATCGCGGTTCCTTTATAGATTCCATAATCTTTTTCCATTTGCAGCTTCATCTGATGGGCTCTGGAATAGTAAACAGTTTCTCCATCTTTTATGCCATATACTTTAATTTCCATAATGGAATCATCCGGCATTTTGTAACTGAGTCCCATCATCACCAGAATGCTATCCTGCATCATCTGATCTTTCAGGTTCTCTTCGCTGCCATTTTGTTCCGAATAATCCAATACAACAGATAAACTGTTCGCCGCATCTGGGAGCAGCTTTGGTGGAACCTCATAGATTTTCGAATTGTCTTTCATGGCACTGGACACTGCAAAAATCATAGGATACAGCATCAGTACCGCAAACAGCAGGGATACTACTACCGCAACGATCTTCAATTTTCGTTCAGATCTTCCGAGTTTTTTCTTCGTTCTTTTTTGGCCTGTTATCTTCATCCCCTGCCCTCCTATTCTTTTTCTGATTTTTCAAATTGCATCTGTACCATTGTCATTGCTGCAATTACAAGAAGAAGTATGACGGATGCCGCTGATCCTCTTCCATAATTCAAATCCTGATGAAATGCATTATAAATAAAAATTCCCTGCGTGGTCGACGCACCACTTGGTCCTCCAGATGCATACATATACGGCACATCCAGCATCTGCATCGTCGTAATGACGCACATGATCAACTGAATGAATATCATAAATGAAATATTTGGCAGAATAATATGTATGATACGTCCAAAACCTGTACATCCATCCAGCGATGCAGATTCCATAATATCTGTAGAAACTCCCTGAATCGCAGAAAGATATAGCAGCACCGTCAGACCACCCCCAAGCACTCCCGGAAAGATGATACAAAACTTGACCAGATTTGGATCACTCAACCATGTCTGGGGCTCTCCACCAAAAAATTTCACAATTTGATTTGCAACACCATAATCCGGATGCCAGATCCACTTCCATATGATTACATTGACCGATGTTGGAATCAGCGCCGGTAAAATGTAAAGTGTCGTCAGGCATTTCTGAAGCCGGATCAACTCATTCAGCAACAATGCCTGAATGAGAGGGATCAAAAAACACATACACAGCTGTAATGCCAGCAAAATGAATGTATTTTTCCAGGAGTCCCAATAATGCTGCATATGAAAAATATCTACATAATTTTCAAACCCAACAAATTTTCCCGGTGGATTGATCGGATCATATCGAAATAGTGAAATAAAAAATGCACTGACGATCGGATAATATTTCAGCCAGACTGTAAACGCCATTGGAAAAAATAAAATACACCACGGTGTTATTTTCTTTCTGAACTGATAGCTTCCTGCTTTTACAACTCTTTTTTGCGGACTTTTTCTCATCAGTAATACCTCCCTTTTTTCTTCTTCCGCTAGTATATAAAATTTCTTTTCCAAAAGAAATGATCTCACTTTACAGACAGGTCACCATTTTTAAGTTCTTTACTCACCATTTCTTACCACCTTAAAAATGGTGACTTTTTCCGTTAGATTTAAGACATTCCAATTATTTCCATTGTCTGATATGATAGGAACATCACAAACGAAGCGTAAAAGGAGGAAACGCATTATGAAAAAGAAACTACTCGCTGCAATGCTCTGTGTTGCTATGGCTGCTACATCCTTAGTCGGATGTGGTGGTTCCGGAGATTCCGGCAAAGATACCGACACTGCAAAATCTTCTGAGAAAGGTTCCGATGAGGAAAAAGTGGAACTGACAATCTGGGAAACAAGTCGTAATAAAGATGACTGGTACACTTCCATGGAGAAGAAATTTCTCGAAGAACACCCGAATATTACATTAAATAAAGTGGTAAAAGAAGGCGATCCTGGAAATGAATTTTATCAGGCTGTTGCTTCCGGAACTGCTCCTGACCTTGTAAACTGCTCTTTTACCATGATGGATTCATATATTACTTCTGGTATACTTGAACCTTTGAATCAATATACAGATAAGTGGGATGAATGGGGAAATTTCACAAAAGAGTATGTTGATATGTTCACAAAAGACGGAAAAGTATACGGTGTTCCAAATCAGGTTGCTCCGATGCTCTTTGGATATAACAAAGCATTATTTGAAGAAGCCGGAATCAAAGAACCTCCAAAAACATGGGATGAAGCCGTCGAAGTTGCGAAAAAGATCAACGATCCTGACAATCAGGTCGCTGGTTACGCAACACTTGCCGCTGAATGGACAGAATGGTTCTTCCAGTATTATGTATGGCAGGCCGGCGGTGATCTGACAAAAGAAAACGAGGATGGAACAGCGGAACTGACCTTTACAGATCCTGCAGTGATCAAAGCAGCAGAATACTACCAGAAATTAAAGAGTGAAGGCGTTCTTCAGAGTGATCTGACATTAAAATTCTCTGATCTCGTCACAAACTTTGGTCTCGGAAAAATTGGTATGATGCCCTTTGCAGGTGACTGGGTATCTGAAGCCATCACAAAAGGAATTGACCCTGATGATATCGGACTTTGCCTTCCTCCGGCCGGACCTTCCGGAAAACAAACAACCGCAATCGGTGGAGACTGCTGGGTAATCAATGCAAAAGCGGATCAGGCAAAGAAAGATGCTGCATGGGAATACATCAAATATTACACAGGAAAAGACTATCGTGCTTCCTATTATGAAAATCTTGCAACAAAAGGCGCTCCAAACCCAGTCATCATTCCAAGAGATGATATGAGCATTACAGATTTCTATGAATTCCCAGAGGAATATAAAGAAGTTCTGGAATCCGCAAAATCAGTAGGTCGACTGGAATTCTACGGAAAAGCTGATTTTGGTTCTTATGTAGACCGTGCTGTTCAGAAGATCCTGACGGACTCTAACGCAGATCCTGAAACAGAATTTGCAGAAGCACAAAAACTGTGCGAAAAAGAAGCACTGGAAAAATTCAATGAAGCAAATCAGAAATAATATTACAGGGGATACCAGATCCGGTATCCCCTGTTTGATGTTTTATACGCTTTATTTTCCATGTTCCCTGTATTCTTTCGGTGTCATTCCTGCATAATGCTTAAATGCTTTACTGAATGAACGCGGATTATCGTATCCGACCATACTACAGATTTCAATGATCTTATAGTCCGAATTCTTTAAAAGTTCTTTGACCTTCTGCATTCGAATCTGAACCAGATAATCCACAAAATTTTTTCCTGTTTTTTCCTTAAATAATCTACTCAAATAATTCGGATGCATGTAAAACTGTTCTGCCAACATATTCAAACTGATATTTTCCTGATAATGCTGACGGATAAAGTTCTGAATTTCTGCAACCACGCCTCCACTGATTTGATGATTGTCAGCATGTTCCAGACTCCTTGTCACCCACTCCAGATATGAAAGCATCCAGCGCAACACATCCTGACTGTTTTCACAACACAGCAATTGCTGCAGCACTTCATTCAACCGATCATGAAGCACTTCTTTTTCCAGCCCGGTCTCCTGCAAATGTCCATTCATTTCAATCAGAAAACGAATACATACCGTCTGAAATTCCAGAACACTCATCTTTTCCGTACTCTCCATCGCCGTCAAAACCTGCTCCAGCCAGCGGATGATCTGTGTCTTATCTTCTCCACCGTTAAGTTTGCATAGAAATTCTGTAAGGATTTCCTGAATCTGAGAAGATTTTTCAGAAAACAACTTCTCGATATTCTGATAAAAAATAACTTTTTTTCGTGTATCTGCCATCAAATAACGCATTGCCTGTTGTGACTCTTGAAACGCCTCTGTCAATCTGTTAATTCCACTTTTTTTCCTGCTGATTCCCATTGCCCAACAACCATCTGTACAACATACCTGCTCTAAGATAGACACAAAATATGCAAACTCCTCTTCCGCCTTCGCAGGAACAATCGCAAACAACCCATATACCGAACTATCCAAAATAATCGTCTCCGGGATGACTGCCACAATCTGCTTTTTCATTTTTTCTTTTTCCTGTGTCACATTTTCTTCATCCTGACTCTTTTCTATCATAAATACAGAAACTCCGTACCACATCTCCAATTGGGGAAGATCATACTTCTCCATATCGGCTTCTGCATAGCCTCTTGCAATGGATAAAAGCAGGCCTTCCATGTGATATGTATGAATTTTGGCTTCTTTTTGATGGCGTTCCAGATTTTCTGACAGCCGCCCCAACAATTCTTCCACTTCTCCCAGATTTACCGGCTTTGTCAGATATTCTACCGCACCATATCTTATCGCATCCTTTGCATAATCAAAATCACTATACCCACTTAACACAACCGTTTTTACATCTGGATACAGTTCCTGCACTTCTTTCAATAGATCGATCCCCGATTTTTCCGGCATACGGATATCTGTAAACACCACGTCAATTGACATTTTTTTAAACATCCGTAATGCTTCGTCTACACTGGCGGCAATTCCCGCCACTTCAAATCCACATTTTTCCCACTTTACAAACTGCGCCATTCCACGGCAGACAATTTCTTCATCATCTACGATCAACACCTGATACATCTTCTTCAACCTCTTCCCCAAGCTTTTTCATATTTTCAGACTGCATCTTTACTGGTAGAATGATCTCTACCTCTGTACCCATCTGTTTTCGACTCCTGATCTGAATTCCATACTCTTCTCCATAAAACAGACGGATTCTCTGATTCACATTTACAATACCAATACTTTTTTCCGGATCTGCTTCCCCTTGAATATAGTTCTGAAGCTTTTCCAGATTTTCTTTTGTCATACCTGTTCCATTGTCCTTCACCTGAATATGAAGTACCTCTCCCTGCACGTGAGCAGAAATCTGAACCGCATACCCTTTGCTTGCATCGTGAAATCCATGAACAACCGCATTCTCCAGAATCGGCTGCAGCATAAACTGTGGGACATAACATTTTTCTGCTGTTTCACCCACATCTGTCAGAAAACGGATTTTTTCCTGATGTCTGAAATTGATTACCTCCAGATATACCTGCGCATGTTCCAAGCTTTCCTTTAATGAAATGGTATTTCCTCCGGCTTTCATCCCCATCCTGCACAATTTACTAAACTGTTCGATCATGCGAGTCACCTTGCTTTCTCCATTGGCTTCATACATTGCCTCCCAGCGTATGATATCCAGTGTGTTATAGAGAAAATGCGGATTGATCTGCATCAACATCGCATCCAACTGAGCGTTCTTCCAGCTCAACTGCAGCTTCTGCCGGCGAATTTCAGAAAGATACACCTGCTCGATCAACTGATTGGTCTTATCCGCCATCTCGTTGAATCGTTCCCCCAATACTGTAATCTCATCATTTCCACTGTTCTGATAACGCACTGTCCATTTTCCATCTCCAGCTTTTCCCATAACCTTCACAAGCCGGCGTACTGGTTCTGAAATACTTTTGGTCACATAATAAGAAATGGCAAAACAACCGATCACAATTCCAAACAGTACCAGAATAGATAAATTCCTTGTATGTCCGGTTCGCTCCAACAGGATTTTCATATCTGCTATATAAACAGAAAACATCTTTGTCCCCGGTATATTTTCATAAGCAAACAAGACATCTTCTCCATCAAACTTCGTACGTATCACTTGTTTTTTGTTCTTTCGCATGCTTTCAAACAATCCACGATCGGATGGAAAAGACGGAAAAGCAATATTCGGATTAAATGCAGTAATCACACCATTTTCTCCAATCAAAAACAAATTGCTGTCCTGGTAGGCTTCATATCCTCTTGCTGCTTCCGTAAATGCCTTGATATCTACATTCATAGTCAGAACACCTAAAAGAGCTCTTGTCTCCGGCTGATAGATTGCAACAGACAACGTGATAATGTCTGCCAGTCCATAAACACTCTGCTCACTCTCATAAAAGGTATAGTTCTGCCCTGCATCTTCAATCCACACCGGATAGCCATGACGTGCCTTTGCCTCCTGATAAAAATTGCTTTGATAAAATTCATCCAGATTTCTAATGGTCCCGCCCCGTTGGTATCCATTTTCTTCCGCCATATGGTACTGCTTTCCAGCAGATACCATCTGGATACTCTTGATGTATTTCTTTCCATGTCCCATGTGATATAGTTTACTCTCTACTATATGGCGATTCTGTCGGAACACATCGGAACCTTCCACCCCCGTTACATTTTCTGCAACTGCACGCAGTACTTCTTCATCCTCATAAAACTGAACTGCAATCTCCTCATACTCCTGCATAATATCCTGTACTTTTAACTGAATATTCTGAACAGACATAGACGCATATCTCTCCAGATTGAAAATAATCTCTGCAGAGTATTTCGAAAAACTGAAAAATGTCAAAAAAACTGCTGTCCCAAGAAGCAAAACAAGAAATGAAATATTCAGTCTCTGAAAAATACTGACTTTTCTCAACTGTCTCGTAATAAACGCATTACATCTGCACTGAATCCTTTTTATTTTCGGTAGTATCTTCATAGGAACCCCCTCTCTGTTTTTCAAAATGCGATATTTTATTATTATACCTTCCGAAAACAGCTTTGGATAGATGAAAAATCACAATTTCACATGAAAGACTGTGCCTTCTTCCAAAACAAACTGTAATTTTTCTTTCATTAGGAAATTTCTGTTGAAAATGATATACTAAAAACAAGATAAAACGATAGGAGTCAGACTACCGAATATGAAAAACAAAAGAAAACCAAGCAACGCAAACAACTATATACTCAGTGGAATCTTTTTTCTGTCAATAAGCAGTATTTTCATGGTTGCCGCCAGATTCCACCCAACATTTGCACAGTGGTATTCCACTCATATTTATCCAATATTTGTATCTGTCATCGGCAGACTGTCCAGTATGGTTTCTTTTTCCTTTGTAGAATTGAGTCTGTATGTTATGAGCCTACTGATCATTGGTACCGGAATACATGCCCTTGCCTCTGCCCGTAAAAACCGAAAAACTGCAGTTCTTCAATGGATTTCTGCACTATTTCTCGGTGCATGCATTCTATTCTTTCTTTTTGTGATCAATTGCGGCATCAACTATCAAAAAGAGTCCTTTGCCGACACAGCCAGTCTTAAAGTCCGGCCTTATTCTGTAGAAGAATTAACAGCAACCTGCCAATGGCTGACAGAAGAAGTAAATCGCCTGAGCGCTCAGGTACAACGATCCGATCAGAAAGAATTGCTCCTGCCTGATGATATACAAAAAGAAGCAGTACGCTCCATGCAGAGCCTCGGAAGAACATACCCTAGCCTTCAGGGCTATTATCCCGCTCCAAAGCCGGTTCTCGTCTCTGAAATTTTATCCCGGCAGAAACTGATGGGGATATATTCGCCTTTTACGATCGAGGCGAATTATAATCAGGATATGCCTGCTTATGACCTGCCCTTCACGATGTGTCACGAACTTTCTCATCTGCGTGGATTTATGCAGGAAGAAGAAGCCAATTTTATTTCTTTTCTGGCTTGCAGAGCATCCGCTCTGGCAGAATTTCAATACAGCGGAACCTTGTGTGCATGGGAATATGTCATGGGTGCTCTTTACCGTGCAGACCCTGATATCTGGCAGGAAGTCAGAAACACTCTGGATCCTTCTGCCGAACCGGATCTGAAAGCAGATGATGTTTTCTGGGCTCAATATGACGGACGTATCGCAGAAGCTGCCAATCTGATGAACGACACTTATCTCAAGGCAAATGGACAAACACAGGGCGTTCAGAGCTACGGACAAATGACCGATCTTCTGGTCATTTATTACCTGTCATATTTTAAAAATCCTGGCATAAAATAAATTAGAAAGGAAATACAAAATTTTTTTTATTTTTTTCAAAAAAAGGCTTGCAATTCTTATGGAGCTATGCTAATATATAACTCGGTCATCACTGAAGCAGTGATACAGCAAGGCTCCATGGTCAAGCGGTTAAGACATCGCCCTTTCACGGCGGTAACACGGGTTCGATTCCCGTTGGAGTCATTAGTCTTCGGACTAACAACAAAATAAGGCGCAGTAGCCAAGTGGTAAGGCGTGGGTCTGCAACACCCTGATTCACCGGTTCAAATCCGGTCTGCGCCTCTAAGAAAACCTCAGAAATGAAAGTTTCTGAGGTTTTTTCATATTTATCATCATACAAAACAAGAGATTTCACAAGTCATTCCTGACTTGCAAAATCTCTCGGATATTTTTTCATAATGCAAAAATACATCACAAGCAGCAATCCTCCTGCCAAAACCCACGCTGCCGGGCTTGCCATACAGACTCCCACATAACTCTTATACTGTGCAGCCTTGATCGCAACCACACCTCTTCCAATCAACTCTGCAACACCTGCCATCATTGGCAGAACTCCAAATCCCATTCCCTGTATTCCGTTTCGGTACACATTGACCAATGTCAGTGGAATAAAGAACAGTCCCACGCACTTTAGATAGATGTCTACATAATCCATAATCTGACTCAGATTTTCTGACAGGAACAATGGTGTCAGATATTTCCCTGCAAACATTACAAATATTCCTGCCACAACTGCATATGCAAATCCCATCCATGTTGCACTTCGAAATCCCTGTCGGATTCTAAGAATCTTTCCTGCCCCCATATTCTGTGCACAATACGTCGCCATCGTGGTACCCAACGCCACATATACCTGTGTCACCAGCTGTTCGATCTTGCTGGCCGCTGTAAATCCTGCAATCGCCACAGATCCCAGAATATTCAAAGCAGACTGCATCATCATTGCGCCAACCGCTGTAATAGAATACTGAAATGCCATCGGAAATCCAATTCCAAACTGAATCTTCACCAGCGTTGCATCCAACTTCCAATCATCTTTTGTAAGCTTCAAAAGCGGCACTCGCCGAATGATATAAACCAGACACAACACTCCTGAAATCCCCTGAGAAATCACCGTTGCATAAGCGGCTCCGGCTGCTCCCATGTGAAATACGATAATAAACACCAAATCCAGCACAATATTTAACACTGCGGCAAGAATCAAAAAGTAAAGCGGCGTCTTGCTGTTTCCCAGAGCTCGCAGGATGCTGGCCAGCAAGTTGTATAATACCTGTGCAAAAATTCCCGCACAAATGACCATAATGTACCGATATGCGTCATCAAAAATATTATCCGGCGTATTCATAAAATGCAAAAGCCATTTCATTCCGCACATACTGATCACCGTCATGATCGCTGACACGATGAAAGACAAAATTGCAGCAGAACCAACCGTTTTTCTCACTGATTTCATATCACCTGCTCCAAATTTCTGGGCCGTAGGCACAGTAAATCCAGCCGTCATCCCTTGCAGAAATCCAATGATCAAAAACATGATCGTTCCCGTAGAGCCTACCGCTGCCAGTGCATTTGCTCCGACAAATTTCCCGACAATGATCGTATCTGCCATGTTGTATAGTTGTTGAAATACATTCCCTATAAAAAGAGGAACTGTAAAATCAAGAATCATCTTCGTCGGATTCCCTACGGTCATGTCTTTTTCCATATGCTTCACTCCTTTAAATCACTACATTTCTATGCTATTATACGATACCAAAATCAAAAAAACAATTCCTTCCCGGGAATAAGCACAGAAAAAAGCTCCGATTATCTGTGATTCGACACCGGAGTTTCTTTTTTCTATAGCTATTTGATTATTTGGATTTCCATTCCATAATGCAGTATGCATTCACATCACCACTTTTCAGTGATACGGTGTACTCCTTTGGAAGTCCGCAGACATTTATTTTAATACATGGCCTACAGCATCTTTCCATCCATTGTACTTTCGAACTCGTGTGTCTTCACACATCTTCGGCGCGTATTCCTGACGTTTCAGACGCGTAAATACTTCATCCCCATACAGCCCCAGTCCTCTTCCTGCTGCATAAGCTGCTCCGATTCCGGAGAGCTCTTCTGCATCCGGCACAAGCACCTTTCGATTCAGGATATCGCTCTGGAACTGCATCAGATACTGATTTCTGGTCGGACCACCGTCCACTCGCAGCTCCTGAATCTCGGTTTTTGCATCCTGACTCATCGCATTTACCACATCTGCAATCTGGTATGCGATACATTCTACTCCTGCGCGTACCATTTCTGCCTTTCTTGTCGTTCTTGTAATGCCGCTTAAAGCGCCTTTCGCTTCGCTGTTCCAGTACGGAGCTCCAAGTCCTGTAAATGCCGGAACAAAATACAGACTGTCGTCTGCTTCTGCCTTTCTGCAGAGTTCTTCCGTCTCTGCCGGCGACTGAATCAGTTCCATATCATCCTTGAGCCATGTAATGACTGCTCCCGTGTAGTTGATATTTCCTTCCAGCACATAGCTGATTTTCCCCTGCATTCCCCATGCAAGAGAAGTTACTACACCGTGCGTGCTCAGCACCGGCGTCTCCCCGATATTCATCATAATAGATGATCCGGTTCCATACGTGGACTTGATCATTCCTTTTTCCAGACACCCCTGCCCAAACAGTGCTCCATGGGAATCTCCCAGTACACTCTGGATCGGAACTGGTTTTTCAAAAAATCCATCCAGATCTGTCTCTCCGAAACAGCTGTCCGAATCACATACTTCTGCCAGATCCTGTGCATCCAGTCCAAATAACTGACAGATTTCTTCATCCCATCTCTGCTCAAAAATATCAAACAACTGGGTGCGGGATGCGTTGGAGTAATCCGTTTTATAAGACGTTCCATGTGTCATCCGGTATACAAGCCAGGTATCGATTGTTCCGAAACACAGCGCATGTTTCTTTGCCAGCGCTTCTGCACCTTCTACATTTTCTTTCAGCCATGCCAGTTTCGAAGCCGGAAAATACGGCGAAAGCGCAAGCCCTGTCTTTTTCCGGATCATCTCTGCCGCCCCTGTTTTCTCCACACGGCGGCAGATTTCAGCTGCCCTTGCACATTGCCAGACCACTGCATTTGCCAGCGCTTTTCCGGTTTTTTTCTCCCATATCAGAGACGTTTCTCTCTGATTGCTGATTCCGATCCCAGTTGTCCTTCTGGACGCCTATTTTGAAACTGTTCCCTGCAACTGCGTTCTGCTCAACAATGTACAGGGGGCGTATCTTGCAGCCAGACATCTGATCCGAACCTGCAAAACACAGCCCGGATATCTTCACTCTGCCTATCCGATCAGCAACTTTGCAGAGCGTTCCTCTGGTTTTTACAAGGCAGTGCGCGCGGCCGGGATGTCTTCTTCCCGCTCCATCGTCCACAAACTCACTCCTTCTATGGAGGGTGCATATGCTGACATGATGGAACTCATCAAAAACGGAGAAGAACTGGCTCCCTGCTATTTCGCAGACAATGATCTGATCGCCGTAGGCGCCATAAAGGCTCTCAAAGAAAGCGGATACCGGATCCCCTAGGATATCGGAATCGTCGGATTTGATAACCTCCCTCTGGGCAGTGTGATCGAACCGGCGCTGACCACCATCCATGTCCCAAAACAGTATATGGGAGAGGCTGCGGCACAAAAGCTCATTGATCTTTTACATACGCCCGGACAGCCTCCGACAAAGACAGAGGTATCTACGATGCTGGTGAAGAGGGGGACGGTGTAAACCCAATGTCATTTAGTTAAGACATTAAGCAGATGTATTCCTATCAGGCAGAGGTAGAAAATTCACTATCTTTGCCTGATTTTTCTTTTATAAAAACTTGCTCTTATATTTATGCAGCACAAAAAGACAGATTGCTATCTGCCTAAATTAACGATATACTTTTATCGATGTTATGCAACTCGATACAGAAAACTTACTGCTGACTTAGGCTTGACTTTGCGAGGGTCGGAACGCCCGGGTCTTACAGGTAAAAGATTCTTCTGTATCAGCGTCTCAACGTCAGGTGGGGAAATGTCATTTCGCAGGAAATAACGACATATATGAATTGCTATTGTGTAATTCATTTGATAAACATGTTTTGTACCTTTTTGTTGGATTATTACATGCATTGTAATGAGCTCACAATAATTGTAAAGGATTAAACGTGCGTATATTTCTTGCATGATATACTCCACCTTTTTTGAATGAAAGCAACATAATCCGATAGCATATTTCAATTCCCTGAACGATGTTTCGATGCCCCATCGCATTGCATAAACCTTCTTTATTTCTTCTACTGGAAAATCTTCCTTTGGAAGATTGGTAATTATACTTTCATACGAATCTTCTGAAATGGCAAACCTTACTACTCTAAAATTCAACGTATAAAATTTTTTGTCATATAAATCCAGATAGTCAAATGGACTGGATTTTGCAATAAATTTAAATTTTTTGGGTTTAGCTTTCACATCTTTTGTCTGTTTTCGGGTTAATATAAGTTGCATGTCGTGGTCAAACTCATTTTCATCAGGAAGGTCAAAACTTCCTGTCATGCTTCCCCCACCGCCATCCTTTACACGAATCAGATAATACATTCCTTTTTCTTGGACATGCGCAAAAATATTATATGTTTCATATCCTCTGTCTGCGATAAAAATTGTTTTTTTCTCTCCTTTATAACGGTCAATCATTTGTGTCATTGCCAATGATTCGTTTTCTAGCCTTGCAGGTTGTATCACAAGATCAATATATCGCTTCTCGCACAGGTCGAAAAGAGCATTCAGATGAATCTGATTAAATCCCCG
>ENA-OPRK01000877-OPRK01000877.1-human-gut-metagenome-genome-assembly--contig:-NODE-877-length-13724-cov-2.027215_pt1 | contig 13724 bp, 10 predicted proteins | sample MGYA00241793_ERZ501877 | MGnify/ENA primary metagenome ERZ501877 (study PRJEB25962, sample SAMEA1966253) | human gut metagenome | biome: human gut; feature: human-associated habitat; material: faeces... | reverse complement strand
CATACAGCTTTCCGTCTTTGATCTTATCCTGAAGAGAGTAGTCTACGGCTCCGTCAAGGCTGACCAAAGCACGTTTTTCAACTTCTGCCAGGACATCCTTAAGATTTGCATTGACTTCTTCTATTGTATAGGTGTTGCTCGGGTGGAACGGCATGGCGATCATCGGCTTGATCTTTGACAGATCCACTTCCACCATTCCGTCGTAGTATGCGACTGCTCCCGGATTTAATTCTTTGTAATCTTTTTCTCTTCCGTGTATCTCGTAAAATTCTTTGATCGTGTCATCGGTCTTCCATATAGAAGAAAGACAGGTAGTCTCTGTGGTCATAACGTCGATGCCGATCCGGAAATCGGCAGACAGGTTTGCCACACCCGGTCCTACAAACTCCATCACCTTATTGTTAACATATCCGCATTCAAACACGGCTCCGATAATGGCCAGAGCCACGTCCTGAGGGCCTACCCCTTTTTCAGGTTTCCCGGTGAGGTAAACACCTACCACGGAAGGCATATTAATGTCATAAGTACGGTTCAGAAGCTGTTTTACCAGCTCCGGTCCTCCCTCGCCCATGGCCATTGTTCCCAGTGCTCCGTAGCGGGTATGGCTGTCGGACCCGAGAATCATTTTCCCGCCTCCGGCCAGCATCTCCCTGGCAAACTGGTGGATGACAGCCTGATGAGGAGGCACATACATGCCGCCGTAGCGCTTTGCTGCAGTCAGCCCAAACATGTGGTCATCTTCGTTGATCGTCCCGCCCACGGCACAGAGGCTGTTATGGCAGTTAGTGAGCACATAAGGAACCGGGAATTTCTCGATCCCTGACGCTCTCGCCGTCTGTATGATCCCTACAAATGTAATATCGTGGGAAGTCAATGTATCAAATTTAATCATCAGCTTGTCCATGTTTCCGGATGTATTGTGATCGCTGAGGATTCCATATGCAATGGTATTCTGTCTGGCTTCTTCTTTTGACAGTGCAGACCCTGTAAGCTGTGCTAATTTTTCTGTGTTATCTTCATCTACCAATTCGGTGCCGTTCACTAAATAAGCACCTTTTTCATACAAATTAATCATACTTTCCTCCTGAATCTTTTTAGGAGATTATATCATAAGATCATGTTTTAGGAAAGAAAAACAGTCTGGCACCATCAAAAACATTATAACTGGCATTTTAAAAGATGCCACATATTGTATTAAGATAAATGAAAATAATCGATATGATTTCGCAAGAGGAGGACTGATGTTATGAATCAAACAAAAAAACTTGTATATACTGCTCTGTTTACCGCACTCTGCTGCGTGGGAACCATGGTTATCCAGATTCCCACCCCTGCCACTCACGGATATATCCATCTGGGGGACGCCTTCGTTATTTTGAGCGGTGTGATCTTAGGGAAAAAGTACGGTTCCCTGGCCGCCGGTATCGGCTCCGCCTTTGCCGACATTTTCTCCGGCTATGCTTACTATGCTCCCACGACTTTTATTGTCAAATTCCTAGTAGCATTGACTGCAGCAACCCTTTACAAAATATTGACAAACCACGGAGTTAAAGAACTCATTGCCATGATTCCCTGCGGGCTGGCAGATATCTTTTTTGTGGTAACCGGCTATTTTATTCATTCTTATATCACTGAGGGCGTGGGACCGGCACTTTTAAGCGTTCCTTCCAATGCGGTACAGGGATGCTCCGGCCTGGTCGTCGCAGCGATCCTGCTTCCTATTTTAACTGCGGTTCCTGATATCAAACGCGCAAAATTGTGCATGAATCACGAGTAGACTTTAAAAACTGCTGCTCCATGACTTTATTCGTTTGTCATGAAGCAGCAGTTTTTTGATCTGTTTTAGATAAAAAATCTATTTCAACCGATACATATGATTCAAAGGACCGCTGCCTTTTCCCAGGTCCAGCCCGTCAAGCAGTGCGCCGGTAATATACTCTTTTCCATTCTGAATGCTCGTCTCCATATCACATCCCATTGCCAGATTGGAAGCAATAGCAGATGAGAGCGTACAGCCTGTCCCATGGGTATTTTCATTTTCCACCCTCGTGCCGCGGAACATCTTTTTCTTTCCGTGATAAAAAAGATAATCGTTTGCATCTTCCACCGAGTGTCCGCCTTTCATCAGGATATATCCGTCAAAATATTCTCCGATCTTTGACGCGGCTTCTTCCATATCCTCTTTTGTCCTTATACTGACTCCAGAGAGCACTTCCGCTTCCGGCACATTGGGCGTAATGATATCAGCCAGCGGAAACAGCACCTCCTTTAAGGTCCCGATGGCATCCCCGCTTAACAGCCTGCTGCCGCTGGTAGACACCATAACCGGGTCCAGGACAATATTTTTTGCACCATACTGTTTCAGTTTTCCGGCAATTCCCTCGATTAGTTCTTTTTCCGAAACCATACCGATCTTCACCGCATCCGGATAAATGTCCGTAAAAATACAGTCCAGCTGCTGTTCCAGAAAATCTCTGGATACATGATAGATTCCCGCAACCCCTGTGGTGTTTTGTGCCGTCAGCGCCGCAATGGCCGACATGCCGTACACACCGTGGGCGGCCATGGTTTTTAGATCAGCCTGAATCCCTGCCCCGCCGCTGCAGTCAGATCCCGCAATGGTCAATACTGTCTTCATCGTATTCTCAACTCCTCTGCTTTCTTTCGCAATTCTTCCGTCTCTTTTCTAATGTTCTCGGCTCCGAAAATGGCAGAGACCACTGCGATCCCGTCCACATGGCTGCCTTTCAGTTCCATCATGTTATCCTTTTTGATCCCTCCGATGGCTACGACCGGTATGTTCACTGCATCGCATACCTTTTTTATCTCTTCGAACTCCACCACCCTGGCATCGGTCTTTGTGGGCGTGGCTTTCACGGCTCCAAGGCCCAGATAATCTGCTCCGTCGGCCTGTGCCTTTAATGCCTCTTTTACATTGTGGACCGATACTCCTATGATCTTATCCGGCCCCAGAATATCTCTGGCATTCCGGCATGCCATATCCTCCTGCCCCACATGAACACCGTCTGCTCCGCATTTAAGGGCAATCTCCACCTCGTCATTGATAACAAACGGCACCCCGTACTTCCTGGACAGCTTTGCCATCTCTATTGCTTCCTGTAAGAACGCATCATACTCCAAATCCTTCTCCCTGAGCTGGAGGAATGTTATACCTCCGTCCAGTGCATCTTTCACCTGTTCCATCAATGTCTGCCCGCCTGTCCATGCGGAATCTGTCACCGCATAGAGGGTCATTGCCTCAGATTCTACTCTCAACCTTTGCACCCCTTTCTAATTCCTCTGCCGTCAGGCTGCTCATGGCGTCGATCAGATGCATCCTCAGAGAAGAAGTTCCTTCGCATTTTGTCCTGGCCTTCTCCCCGCAGTATCCCATGGCACACACTGCTGCCGCTGCTGCTTCCAGAACCCTGTCCTGATTGGACCCCACAAATCCGGCGACGACTCCGTCAAGCATACATCCGGTTCCGGTGATCTTTGCCATCATCGGATTGCCGTTTCTTAAAACAAAAACCTTGTGCTCGTCGGCTACTATGTCAATGGCTCCTGTGATCACAATGACTGCACCGGTCTGTGCAGACAGACACTTTGCCATATCCGCTGCTTTCCAAAGGTTTTCTTCCGTCACGGCATCTGCTTCGCTGGCGTCCACACCAAGCGTAGCACCGCTGCCTTCAAATACCGTCTTGATCTCGGAAATATTTCCCCGGATCACGCTGAAGCGAACCTCTCTTAACAGTCTCTTAACAGTCTCCGTTCTCATAGAGGATGCGCCTGCTCCCACCGGATCAAGGATCACCGGATGACCCAGCTCATTGGCTTTCTTCCCTGCCAGCACCATCGCCTCAACGGTCCTCGCGTTCAGCGTCCCGATATTGATCACAAGTGAGGTACAGATACTCGTGATCTCCTCCACCTCACCCTTGTCATCCGCCATGATCGGCGAACCGCCGGATGCCAGCACAATATTGGCCACATCATTGACCGTCACATAGTTTGTCATACAATGGACAAGAGACGGATGCTTTTGTACATTATGTAATATGTCTTTAAACATAAACATTCCTCCTGATCATAATTTTTGAAAAAGCACAGACAAAATCCCTGCGTCTCTTATTATACCTTATCGCGCGAAACACAGGGATCTTTTTTATATTGTTATCGGATTTTTACTTTGATTTTAGCATAGGACCGGGAACCATCCTTTGCCTTGGCATAGATCGTAACCGTCTTTCCTCTGCCCGCCTTCTTCGCCTTTACTACGCCCTTTTTAGAAACCGTGGCGTATTTGCTCTTACTCGTCTTCCATGTAACCGACTTCTTTTTGCCAACTGTCTTTACTTTTGCTTTGAGACGGTATTTATCTCCGGCTTTGAGAGTCAGTTTTTTCTTATTCAGTTTCACCACAGTCTTTTTAAATACTGCGGACACGGTTACATTTCCCGTGATGCGGAAGGAATAGCTGCTACCTTTCACCTTTTTGCCTGCTGCTTTCATAGTGGAAGGCTTATAGCAGTAATATTTTGCGGCCTTCGGCTTTACCGTTACCTTCTGCCCCGGCAGGTATCCTCCTTTTCCGGAGATAGTTCCATGCTTAGTTTTTGCTTTTACCGTCACAAGCCCGGAAGTTACAGGATAAGAATACACCGTACAGCTGTCGTCATAATCCTCGTCGTCTACATCGCTCTGTGCTTTGGCCTGAACCGATGTCTTCTTCCTGTTTAAATTTTTATAATCGAAATCTTCCTGCTCCGTCACAGGCATGAAGAGAAACCTTGAGCCAACAGTGGTTCCTATGAGATCTTCTTTAAAGGCTGCCTGATAGTCCATGGCTTCAAAACGATCTTTGGAAACAGAATACCGGAACACATTTCCGCAGCCGTCTGTATTAAGCCCCACGTAGGCCAGACCATCTCTGCATACGCCCACAATGGCCGTATAGATCTCTTCGCCCTTATTTTTTGGTATCAGAGAAGCTGATTTTTTCACCCATTTCCTGCTCTTATCGCTGTAAACAAGATTCTTTGGAATCTCCCCTTTCTTTCCGCTGCTGCCCAGGGTAAGGATCAGCTGATTTCCCGACTGGACGGCCACACTCTGGCAGCGCCCTTCCGGAAGTCCCGGGGCTTTGGACCACTGTTTTTTCTCCTTGTCGTAACAAAAGACACTCTTTTCCATAGCTCCGGTCTTTTTATTCCGGCCTCCGATCACATAAATCTTCCCATTGTAGGCGGTCAGAGCTGATCCCTCCAGTTTGGCCCCGCCTGTTTTCGTCACATAGGAGTCAACTCTCGACCACGATTTCGTCTGAAATGAGTAGCTCACAAGAGATCTTTTTGTCTCATATCCCAAATCCGCCTCGGCTATCGCATAGACAGCCCTGTCACAGTAGACCGGTGCTGAATCCAGACTGAGATCTGACCGGTCCAGTTCTCCCTTCTTTATGCCTGCAAATGCTTTCTCCCGTGCCATAGAGGATATTCTGGAAAATTCCTGTTCCTCCTCATCCATCACATAAAGATTCAGCTCTTTGTCCAGATAATACATCTTCCTGCCGTCGGAGACTGCACCCCCGCCGTCTGTAATATCCTCGGCTGAAAAGACTTTTTTCGGCCCGTTTTTACCTTTTATAAAATAAAATGAACCAGTGACAGATTTTCCGCTGCCGGTCAGGATCTCGACTTCGCCCACCCGGTTTACTAACTGTCTGTTTTCCAGAACGATCTTTGTATCACTCCAGGATACTGCCTTTTCTGCCTTACCGTTGACCTTTACAGTACCTCCAGTTCCGAATCCTTTCCCTGAGAGAACGACTCTGCCCCCGGAAACTGCTGCGCCGGTGAGGATTGCATTCTGATCAGACAGCTTCCTGCCGTCCAGAACTCCCCTGGTAATCACGGGCAGATCCTTCACTGTTCTTGTCATTCCAAGGACTGTCTCCCTGTTGGAGAGTGCATCCTTCTTCCCATAGTACCAGGAAGTGTTTGCCACCGCACCGCTCACCAGAGGGGCAGCCATGGATGTCCCGCTGGAAAAATCGTATTTCCCGAAATCCCGGCTTAATACACCTGCCTTGCTGACTGCAGTGTCATCCAGACGGATCGTAAAATCCTGCTTCTCTAATACTACCAGTGAAATACCAACCGCACGCTTTTCATTCTTTGTTGTGCTGCGGGTTGGATAGGACAGATGTCCCCATACATCCGACTCGCCGTTGGCTGCCATCATAGGGATCGTACCCGTTATCATGTTTATGGTGACATCTTCCGACGTCAGAGGATCTTCGATCTGACCTTCTTCATCCAGCTTATAGTCCTTTGCCATGACCAGTCCGGCCCCGTCTTCCACTGCCAGACTGCTGGAAGCCTTGAGCATCGTGCTCAAATAGGAATCTGTGCTGCCCTTGGCGCTGTCATAAGGAAGATATACCGTATAGATATCTCCGGGCTCTGCATTCTTCACTGAAATCTTCGCTGACTTTCCGGCAGATTCTTTTCCAAAATAGTCACTGTCCTCAGAAACCGCCACCGTACCTTTTCCGATGCTGCCTGATCCCTCTGTCTTAATCTCTGAGACATCACCGTCATTATAGTTTTTATAAAACTGGCAGTTTGAATTTCTCTCCCCGTCACTGTAAATCGAAGGATTAAAACAGTCTTCATTGACCGTAGACAAAATCTGATTTCCCGGCGCGGCCATATGTACAGACTCTTTCCCATAGTTTGAATAGGACGCCAGTCCGTCTTTCTCATTGGATGCCGCAACCGATATCACATAATCGCTGTCAATGCCTGCCGGAATGGATGCGTTCCCTTCATTGTCCTCACTGTCGTTTCCGGCGGCACAGACTGTCACCGCCCCTTTCTTTCCTACAAGTTCGATCAAATATTTCATCAATTCCTGTTCGTCAGCCTCATCGATTCCCCAGGAATTGTTTATAGCCGCCACATTGACACCTTCCATCTGCTGCTTATAGATGTAATAATAGGCATCGATCACGTCAGATAATTCACCGTCTCCGTCTTCGTCCAGCACCTTCAGTGCCATCAGCTTAACATCGCTGCTCTGGCTGATACCCGCAACGCCCCTGCCGTTGCCTGCCTGAGCCGCAATAATACCGGCACAGTGGGTTCCGTGACCGTAATCATCGGAAGGATCTGCATCATGGTTGACAAAATCATAGCCATGTCTGCCGTAGAGCACATCTGACCTGTTTGTCCACAGCCTGTCTCTGAGATCCTCATGTTCAAGGTCAATTCCTGTGTCAACTACCGCCACAACCGTTTCTTTGCCTTTGGACCCGGATGTCTTGTCATAAAACTGATCATAGCCGACATCCTTCCCTGTACTGCCTCCATTCTGACCGCTGTTTTTATTTGCCCACTGAAAGTCAAAATAGGGATCGCTGCCTCCCAAAATCCTAATCTTATAATTGGGCTGTGCGGCAATCACCTGCGGATCCTTCTTCAGCTGTCTGACCAGATCCTCCGTGCTCTTTTGTGAAGTCACTCTGGCAATGGAAACTGCGGAATTCTGAGAAGCGCTCCTCGTCTTCTTTTTGGTATCCGCCGAAAAGTTCCAGGCCTGCTTAACCTTTATTCCGGAGGAAAAAGGAGCGGATCTGCCCTTTTGCCCTGATGCCGTCGTCCGGTACATGACCAGTGCTTCTCCCTCCTCATATCCTGCTTCCTGTCTGCCGGAAAGCAGCTTTTTCATCTCTGTCACCTGGTCTTTGCCGGAAGCCGCGCTGACCGCAGCGGGAGCCGATGTTCCCAAAAGAACCGCCGACATCAGCCATGCTGCCCATCTTTTAAAATACCTCATACTCTCTCCTTTCCCCTGCTTGTATCTCATTGTTAGAGTATAACATACCTTCTCATTACGTTTGTTACATTTGGTTTACAATTCTTTAAACCCCGTTTTCCCCCAGAAAAGCAGCAGGCAAATAAAAAGATTTTCTTTTTTCGGCACACATTGGAAGAGACCGAATAATATAAACTGTAAATATAATCAAGGAGGAAACAACATGAGTGATTTAGCTGCAACAGGTTGCGGAACATCATGCAATTCAGGATTCGGAGGAAACAACTGTCTTCTTCTTATTCTCTTATTATGCTGCTGCGGAGGCGACGGCGGATTCGGAGGAGGAGACGGATGCGGATGTGATTCTATCCTTTGGATCATCATCTTACTGTGCTGCTGCGGAGGCGGATTCGGCGGCGGCAGTGGCTGCGGATGCGGATGCTAATCTGATATGTCCTGATAAACCAAGGGCAGCGGGTAACAAACCTGCTGCCCTTTTTGCGTGCCGTAAAATAAAAAGTGTCCGGAAATGATCCTCCGGACACTGAAATATCTATTATTTAAAACAGCATAAAAGGGCAGCGATCAAAATCAGTATGCTTCCGCCTTCCATACTCTGCTTTTTCATGATTCCATTTCTCTGTCCTGAAAATCCCATTTCTCCTTTTCTTCTGAGACATTCCTCATCCAGTTCGTAAACGGTATTTTCTTCTTCTACAAAAATTTCACTCATAATTTTCTTCACCTCCTAATAATATAGGATATGAGAATGAAACCTAAGGTTGTGACAAAATGGATCAAAAACAAACCCACTGGGAGCACTTTTTCCGTGACGACTCGTCCAATATGCTGGAAGACGCGCTCCCTTATCTCCCTCCCACTCTGAAAAAATCTGCAGCTCTTTACATCAAACTCCATGAACTGCAAAACATCATGGAAGACTTTGACGATGAGGATACTCTCTCCGCATGCGGACTGGACCAGAACAATGCTTCTCTGGAAATGATGCTTACCGCGATGAGAATGCGGGCCCCCAAGGAAACCTCAAAACAAATCGATCAGATACTCCAGATGATGAAAATGGCAAAAATGTACCAGTCCTATCAGGATTTTCTGCAGGCAAATCCAAATGCCAATGCTTCGCCCGGCAATTCTTCAGCCGATTCAGACATGATGGCAAAACTAATGCCGCTGTTTATGTCCCAGTCTCAGCCTGAAAAGCAGGAAGCAGCAAATGCACCCAACAGTGACCTGTTAAATCAAATCAATCAAATTCTGAAAAAGTGAGGTATCCCGCATGAATGAACAATGGAAAATGAACCGCGCGGTCCAGAGCATCGACCCAAAGAAAATAGAAATCATGGAACTTCTCGTGAACCAATGCCGGGGCAAAAACCTGGAAGACATCCTGCCTGATCTTATGGCGGCCTCCAGCCGCCTGGCAGAACAGGGCATCGCATTTACCAACGAAGAAACCGGCATCATCATAGACGCTCTCTCGGAAACTATGACCGGCCAGGAAAAGCAGAGACTTGAAATGCTGAGAAATATGATACTTTAAAAAAATTTCCGGATACTTTTAAAAAGTATTCGGAAATTTTTTATTTCATAAATTATTCTTCGTATCTGATCCTTTCAACAAGAGAATCCTTCTGCAGTTTTCTGCTCATAAATGCGGACAGAATGATCTGCAGCATCAGAAGGATGCCTGCCATCACAAGGATCTCGGCCATAGGAAAATGATAGTCATTAATACCGATCATTCCGGTATCCTTACATTTCAGGAACAGCATGTATCCGGCGGCATTTCCAAAGGTAAGCGATATCAGCAGAGTCCCCGCCGTAAAAATCAGCCCTTCCATCTGGAGCATTCTGGCCAGCTGCCGATTGGTCATACCCAATGCCTGCAGGATTCCCAGTTCTTTTTTCCGGGTAACAATGCTTGTGATCAGTGTATTGGCCATATTCATGAATCCAATGATCCCAATGACAAACAGCAGGGCATATAAAGAGTCCCTGAGAAGCCCGATGCCAAGCTGCGCAGTGCGGTATGCATCATCGTAAGAGAGCAGGTCATAAAACTCGCTGCCTCCTGTCAGATTCCCCAGCTGTTTTTCCACTGCCGTCTTTTTTTCCGGAAGGCAGGAAATATAAATTTCGCTGGTCAGATTCCCTTTCACGCGGAGTTTCTTAAATGTCTCCTCTGTCATAGCCCAGCTGGCTTCCAAATGTGCATTTGCAGAACCGGTGATTTTTAAAGTAAGCGGCACTTTTCTCTCTCCGTCCAGCAGATCCATAGATATCTTGTCTCCGATGTGATAGCCATTTTCATCGAAGAAGTGATCCCAAAGATAGACGGTTCCGCTTTCTTTTACTAATTGCTCATAGTCCGCACTGCCGCGCTCTAATCCGCTTTTTACAAAAGCATTAAAATCCTTTTTGGATACGATCTGAATGACTGAAGTTCCTTCTTCTTCGTTACCACGGACTTTTACTGCGGCCCATTTACCAGTTTCTACTCTTGTAACACCATCGATCTTTTTGATCTTCTCTACTACCGAAGCATTCATGAGTCCCTGTTCCTGGACCCGGTTCAGATTTTTCTCCGGATAGGTTTTATCATCCAGTTTCGTATCCAGTGTCAGATAAAAGTCCCCTTTTTTCACATCTTTTTTAGCCTCATAGGCCGGATCCATATTGCCGCACAGATTAGCGATGGTGACGAACATTACACAGCTCAGCCCCATAGTAAGGATGGTCATCAATGTCCGTTTCCGGTTGCTTGACAAATTTGCCCTGGTAAGACCGATCAGCTTTACCTGCCTGCATCCTTTCCTCTTCTGTTTCTTTTTCCCGGTGTTTTCCTGATACCGCACCGCTTCCACCGGAGACACTTTGGCTGCAATCTGCATCGGCCGTTTCACGGAAAGACAGACGGTAATCAGCGAAAGGATCCCTGCTCCGGCCAAAACAGGTATGCTGAACAGCTGAGTATTTGCGATCGCTTCGTTGATGGACTCGTTTACACTGCTGAACCCGGCAATCTTCGTAAAAAACAGATCTGTTCCAAAATAACCCACAATCAGTCCAACAGGTATACTGATGCCGGACAATATCATGCCTTCCCGGAAGATCATCTGTTTCATCTGCTTCTTCGTCATTCCTATGGCCCGCAGTTTCCCGTATTCCTGTACTTTCTGTATCATACCGACATAGAAAATATTGTAGATCACAACGATGCTGAATAAGACGACAACCGCCGCAATAAATACTCCCGCAGCCACGGTTTCTGCCCCCGGGTCCGTATCCCACATAATAAAAATCGTATTGAGAGAAACATTTTTTTCAGGGATGGAAAGTTTCTCTGCCAGCTGATTGATACTTTCCTTCAGCCCGTTTTCTGTGACTTTGTCTGCCTTCTTCATCTTTACACAGAGCATATAGGATCTTTGTTCCACAGGGACAGCCTTTTCAAAAAATTCTTTTGATACTACGGCCCCGTATGCCTGCTTCAGATCATTCATTTCACTGTCAGGCAGAAAGCCGGTAATTGTGAATTTTTTTCTCAGTACGGTTCCTTCCCCATTGATCCGGTAAGGAACTGTGACCGTGTCTCCTATCTTAGGTTTCTTTTTCATCAGCTTCTTAAAAAATGATTTCTGAGCCATGATCTCATTTTCCCCGGTGGGAATTCTGCTCTGGCCGGTCATCTTTAAGTTCGACATTGCCCGGGCATTCTGGTCATAGTAGGAAAGTACGCCGCTGGCTTTCCCCAGCTCAACCGTGGCTACAGAGGACATGGAGCCTGTCTTTTCAATCTCGCCTCTGACGGAAATTTCCTGCTTCTTTTCTTCACTGATTCCGGTAAATGCGGCATGAAAATCTCCATAGAGGACAGAGCTGTTGTGACTGTTCATTTTCAGTATTCCATTGCAGCTTAAACCGATGATCGTTAAGAGAGCCGTCGTCAGCATAATGGAAATCCCGATGAGGATACTTCTGCTTCTGGTCTGCGTTAAATTCTTTTTCGACAACTGTGTGACTGCTTTCATTTAATCCACCACCTTGCCGTCTTCGATCAGGATAATACGGTCAGCCATCTGTGCAATCTCCTCATCATGGGTAATCATAACCAATGTCTGTCCATATTTCCTGGCCGTCATTTTTAAGAGGGAAATTACCTCATCCCCGGTCTTTGTGTCCAGATTTCCGGTCGGTTCGTCCGCCAGTATGATATCAGGCTTTGACGCAATCGCTCTGGCAATGGCAACTCTCTGCTGCTGGCCGCCGGAAAGCGTATTGGGAAGATTGTGCTTCTTCTCTTCGATACCCAGTGTACACAAAATCTCATTCACGAATGCCTCATTCACGTTTCTTCCATCCAGCCCAATGGGAAGAACGATGTTTTCCCACACATTCAGGGAAGAAATCAAGTTAAAGGACTGAAAGATAAATCCGATCTTTCTTCTCCGGAAAACAGCTACCTCTTCTTCCTTCATACAGCTGATGTCCTTATCTCCGATCAGGATCTTTCCTTTTGTAGGGCAGTCCAGTCCTCCAAGCATATGAAGAAGTGTACTTTTTCCCGAACCGCTCTTTCCTACAATCGCAGCAAATTCACCCTGATAGATTTGGAGGGATGTGTGGTCGATAGCACGCACCTCATTTTCTCCGCTGCCATAATATTTACATAAATCCTTTGTCTCTAGAATAACTGTATTCTGCATTTTTTCATACCTCCTGTTCTTACTGTCTATGATAAATGCCTCCTCTTACATTCATCTTTCAATCCAAAAGAAAAAGCCTTACAAATCTGTAAGACTTACATGTATCGTAAAAATACTTCCCTGCTTCCCCGCAGAAACAGAAACAGACCCTCCCTGTGCCTCCAGGATACTTCTGGTAAGATAAAGACCGACTCCGGATCCATCCGCCTCTTTTACCTGCGGCGCTGTTCCCCGATAGAACCGCTGAAAAATCTTGGTATAGTCTCTGCTGTCAATTCCGATCCCCTGATCCTCAATTTCTATCCTCAAAAAACTGGTCCGTTTCATCATGCGGATCTGGATACACGTATCCCTTCCGCTGTACTTCACTGCATTTTCCAAAATATTTGCAATCGCTTCTCTGGTCCAGTGGGGATCATGGGGGATTGCCATATCCGCAGCCTCATCGCTGTTTTTCACCACTTCTATCTCGATATTCTTCTCCTGGGCCTTCACATACACGCTGCTGACCGCCTGTGCGATGGTATCCATGATAGGTGCCTGAATCTTTTTCACTGAGATCATGCCTGTTTCCATTCTGGAAATATTAATAAGGGCTTTTGTGAGACTGTCCAGGCGCTGGGTCTGCCCCACTGCCTGTCCGAGAAACTCTTTCTCCTCTTCCTTTGACAGATCTTCTTCCGCTAAAAGCTCCAGACACATTTTCAGGGATGCCACAGGTGTTTTCAGCTGATGGGATATGTCAGTTACCAGGGACTTTGTGGTTTCCTTTTCGTCCTGGATTTTCTTCTCCTGCACTTCCAAACGTTTTCCAAGGGAGTTGAGCCTGCTGAACAGTCTGCTTTTCATCCCCTCTTCCTCACGATAAGCGACCTGATAATGTCCTGTATAAAATTGTTCAATGACGCTCCCGAATTGTTCGAATTCCTGCTCTTTTCTTCTGACGGCCTCTCTCATTCGGATATATGCAGCCGCTGTGATCAAAAGGTACGCACCTAAAAAAACTCCTCCGGAACGGACGATGTACTGCACCATGCGGCTTTGATACCTTGCTTTCATCTCTTCTTCAAAACCTGCCCTGGCATAAACCTGTCTTCCCTTTTTCTGCAGTGCTTTTTCTTCTTCTCCCTGAAAGATATGATACAATATCTCTTCCTGAGTCTTTCCATCTTCCAT
>ENA-OPRK01000874-OPRK01000874.1-human-gut-metagenome-genome-assembly--contig:-NODE-874-length-13792-cov-2.357502_pt1 | contig 13792 bp, 16 predicted proteins | sample MGYA00241793_ERZ501877 | MGnify/ENA primary metagenome ERZ501877 (study PRJEB25962, sample SAMEA1966253) | human gut metagenome | biome: human gut; feature: human-associated habitat; material: faeces... | reverse complement strand
CAGAGATCATATTCTCTGGAAAGAAGGATGACGGACTAATGAGAAAGAAACAATATATACGGAGGAGACATAAGTATTTTGTACTGCTTATATTAGAGATCATAGGCACCTGGTTCCTGACGGTCCTCGTGATACAGTACTGTACTTCTACGCAGCAGCCGGTAAAGAATACCATACCGGTCAGCAGATTTGTAAGGCCAAAACAAAAAGAACAAACAGTTCATATTCCCTGGAACCTAATCTTAATAAATCATGAAAATTATGTGCCGGATGGTTTTCAGCCTGACCTGACTACATTAAATAATGGGTGCCAGGTAGACCGGAGGATACTGCCGGATCTGCAGAAAATGATGAATGCGGCCAGAAAAAGAGGGCTTTATCCCTCCGTCTGTTCTGCATACCGGACAGAAGAGCGCCAGACATATCTTCTGGAGCGCGATATCAATAAGTATTTGAATCAGGGATGTACGGAGGCTGAGGCCAGGAAGAAGGCATCCAGATGGGTTGCGCTTCCGGGCCGGAGTGAACATCAGACGGGGCTGGCAGTGGATATCGTTGCAGTTGATTATCCAGTGCTTGATGAGACACAGGAAAAGAGGGAAGAACAGCAGTGGCTTATGGAAAACAGCTGGAAATACGGTTTTATTCTCAGGTATCCAAAGAATAAAACAAATATTACAAAAATCGGATATGAGCCGTGGCATTACCGGTATGTGGGCAGGAAAGCCGCAAAGGAAATGAAAAAGAATAACATGTGCCTTGAGGAATATATAAAACATGTGTCTGGGGGGAATGTATAAAATACGGTTTGCCCTGTGGGTATGAGAAAAAGGTCATTCTCTGTCACTACAAGGAGAATGGCCTTTTTATAATGATTTTTCTTTCAGATTTACTTCACCTTTTTGAAATAATTTCCTGCGAGGATACAAGTTTTTATAGTTTTTCCGCTCTTGCTTTCATAGGACGATGTATCAATTGGGATACCATATACATCCACAAAGTCAGATTCAAAAATATTCTCTAATTCATCCAGATAATACACGATGCATACATGTTTTCCGGAACGATCTATCAGAAGAATCTCATTGTAATCATATCCGAATGCAGAGTAAGAATCCATTTGCACAATATAATAATCGGATAACCGTACAATTTTATCTCCGTATTGATCCGGATGTTTGAAGATCTACTGATACTTGATCGAAGTATCTGTATATTTTTTTGTCTGTTTTAAATTCTTTGCAGGGAATAGTTCCTCATGGCCGGAAATAAATTCCTGTGCCTTGTAGGAAATAGAAAAGGGCATACTGGAGAGTGAACCAAGCGTATTAAAAAATTCCAGTACATTTGGTGTAAAATAACCTTTGGTAAAAGTGCCTGCCTGTTTGGGATAATCTTTGTCGTCAAACACTAATTCTCCGGTTCCTTCCGGCAGATTGTTTTTCCAGAGGCCGGTATAGGTAGATTTTAGATTGGCCGGACTCTGAACTTTGTATTTGCCGCTGCCATGAAATTTTCCGTTCAATGTCTCTCCATCATATACACCGGTTGTATCTGTGGCGCTGAGTTTGACTTTGGCAAGGTTTGTTTTTACAGAACCTTTGCCTTCCGGACGGCCTTTAGAGAAATTTCCCTTGTAGGTGAGATATTGTTTGTTCTTTTTAAAGACAAAAGTGCCTTTGCCTTCTGGTTTTTTGTCTTTCAGAGTTCCCGAAAACTTTCCTTTCAAATCTTTGTCAAAAAAAGATAGGGTCATTTCTTCATTTTCTACACGGTTGGAACATCCGGTGAGACAGAAGACCAATAAGATAAAAACAGCTGTAAACTTTAAATTTTTCATAGTTTTCCCCTCCGTATTGCTACTGGTGTTTTAAGAAACTGCCTGCTACAATCAGTACTTTTATTTTTTGCCGGACTGCATTGTATACTCTGCAGAGGAAAGAGGAAGTCAATATACGGTCTGAGTGCTGTTGAAAGAAACATCCTTTAAAGGGTCCAGGCAGATAACGTATATGTATGCATTCTCAGAGGGCAGACCAAGAAGAACCAGAGATAGATTTCTGCCAAAGACTTTTTCATTCAGCTCGGTATTCAGAACTGTATAGTCAGAAAATTTCATAAGTTCATCGCCGTAATCACCGGACTTTTTTAAAACATCATGGTGACTGAGCGAAGAATCCACATAAGGTGTCAGATCAGTTTCTTTTTTTGCCATAAATAAGGAATCATTTTTTTCTATAAATGTTTTTGCTTTTGGAGAAATTTTATATTCGATCTCTTCAAAAGTCCCCATCGTTTGATAGATTTTAAAAGTGGTGGGATCAAAATAACCGGTGTCAAAATGGCCGGTCATAGCCCATTTTCCTCCGACAGAGAAGTCAAGACGTCCTTTGCCGTTTGCCATGTTCGCATGCCAGCTTCCTTGATAGACGGCGTTTTTGAAGTCTTTTGGAGACACAAATTCAAATCTTCCTTTTTTACTGGCTTTGCCGCCGGAGACAATGCCTTTGTAGCGCCCTTCACATTTTTTTTCAATAAAATAGGCTGTCATCAGGTTTGTATCAAGGGTTCCTTCTCCGGACATTTTACCATTTGAGATTATGCCTTTGTAGGCGAGGTAATCATCTCCCTTTTTATAGGAAAAAGTTCCTTTCGTTGGCTTGTCATTTTTCATGAGACCGGTATACTGGCCCTCATATTTCTTGTTCTGGTATTCCAATGTGACCGTCTTGTTTTTGACTTTTTTCTTTTTTTGCACACCCTGCGGTCAGAAGGCACAAAAGGCATAATAATGCTGCGATTTTTAATTTCTTCATATTCTCTCATCTCCTGTATTGTTTTTACATTATCATACCACAGATCAGAGAATTTGTTTATGTTCCCGAAGGTTGTTTTAAGGTTTAATATATGAAAAACCTTCCGTCTGCCGAAGAGCAATTTCCACTACACCTGCCGGGACAATTTCAACAAACGGCAGCAGAAGTTCAGGAGAAATATGGTTTCCGCGCAGTGCATTGCGGCAGGCACAGATCCGAATGGAAAGAGAAAGCAGAGCATTTTTAAAACCCATCTTTTCTGAGACGGCATCCTGAAGTTCACAGACAGCCGGGCCGTTTGCCACCAGCTCGATTCGGTAATGCATGGCTTCCTGATCAAAATATTGAATCATATTTTGTATATTTCCCAGAACCATTGCCCACTTTAAACTCTCATCAATATGAAATAAAACATTCATAGCATACCTCCTGAATAAAATATATGATATTGTAAGTTTAACACATTTGAGAGAACCCTTACAGCAGATGAAATATCTTTTAGAGGGAAAAGCACTATTGGACAGAGGAAGGCATACAATGTTAAAAAGGCTTGGAGGTTGCTTTACTTGCAGGCATTTTTAGAACCGCTGTCACAGGAAGAGGAACAATATTACTTGAAGAAAAGCCGCCTGGGGGACATGGAGGCCAGGAACATATTAGTAGAACACAATCTCCGTCTGGTTGCCCATATTGTTAAAAAATATAATAACTTTGACAGGGATAAGGACGATCTGATATCCGTGGGAACGATTGGGCTGATTAAAGCGATCAATACCTATAACATGGAGAAAGGGCACCGGCTGGTGACCTATGCTTCCCGATGCATTGAAAATGAACTGCTCATGATGCTGAGACAGGAAAGAAAAAGTGCAAAGGACACTTCGTTATATGAGCCGATTGGGATTGATAAAGAGGGGAATGAAATTAATCTTTTGGATGTACTGGGGGCGGATGAAAACGATATCGTAGATGAACTGGACCTGAAGGAGAAAATCAGAGACTTGTATAAAATGGTGGATGAGATGGAACCGTCCAGAGAGAAAACGACTCTGATTATGAGATACGGATTATATGGCAAAAAACCCATGACTCAGAAAGAGGTGGCAAAAGAACTTCATATATCGAGATCTTATGTGAGCCGTATTGAAAAAAAAGCTGTTGAGAAGATAAAAAGAAGGTTAAAATTATAATTAGGTTATCTGCCGGAATTGTAAGTTAGATTCCGGCAGTTTCCATTATCTGAAAGTAAACTTAAGTTGATAGAACCCCGAGAAACAGATATAATTGAAAAAACAGAAACAGCCAAAGCCGGGGAGAAAATAAATGAGTATGGAAATTGCAAGACTGTATCGTTCAAGGATTCAGGAGGCCGTGGATCTGGTGTGGGAAACCTTTTTGAAATTTGAAGCACCGGAGTATTCGGAAGAAGGAATCCTTACATTTCATGATTTTATCCGCAATGAGAGAGAATTAGAAAGATTAGAGATCTTTGGAGCGGAAATTGACGGAGCTGTCGTAGGTGTATTAGCGATGAGGGGAAATCATATCAGTCTCTTTTTTGTAGAAGAAAAGATACAAAAACAGGGAATCGGACGAGCCCTTTGGAACTATTTTTTGGCACAGAGCCGGACCGAGCAAATAACAGTGAATGCTTCTCCTTATGCTGTACCAGTCTATGAAAAGCTGGGTTTTCAGGCTGTGGATGACGAACAGCTTACAGATGGGATACGGTATACGCCTATGACACTGAATAGATGAGGGATATAGAAACCAAAATTTATGGAGAAGAATTTCATGAAGTTAGAAATCAGAGAACTGGATAAAAGAGACCATAAAAAAGCAGTTCAATTTGCGGTGAAAGGGATGCATTTTGACTGGTACATGGATAGTAAACTCTTGCTGAATTTATACGGCAGATATTTTTGGTATTTGTCGCTTGCCCGTGCAACTCAGGTGATTGCAGCATATGCGGGGGATATGTTTGCAGGAGTACTGCTTGCTGAAATCAAAGGTGAGGATAAGAAATACCGTTCTTTTTGGAAATCGTTTTACGTGAAAGTATTTGATGTTTTGCAGAACCTTTTTGCGAGAGGAGGTTCCGGCGTCTATGATGAGGCAAACAGGGAAATGTTTACATGTTACTGTAAACAAACTTCGCCGGACGGAGAGATTTTGTTCCTGGCCGCCAATCCTGAGATGAAAGCCAAAGGAACTGGAAGTTTCCTGCTTAATGAATTTGCACGAAGAGAAAAGGGAAAGAATATATATTTATATACGGATAACGCATGTACTTATCAGTTTTATGAGCGCAGGGGCTTTCAGCGTGCTGGTGAAAAAGATGTCATACTGAAGATAGGACATAAAAAGATTGATCTCCAGTGTTTTTTGTACAGCAAAGCAGCCGAGTAAAGCAAACAGTAATTTGATTATAAATAGAGGAGACATAGTATGGAAACAAACCAATATCTGATAAACCATTACAGCAGTTTCAATGAGGATGCCCGTCTTATGTCAAAGCATGGATCAGTTGAATTCCTTACTACTATGCGTTACATAGACAAGTATATAAAACCCGATGACCGTGTACTGGAAATCGGAGCGGGAACCGGCCGCTATTCACATGCACTGGCGCATCAGGGATATGCAGTTGATGCGGTGGAGCTGGTGGAACATAACATTGAAATGTTCCGGAAAAATATTCAGCCGGATGAGACGATCACGGTTACTCAGGGGAATGCCCTTGATTTATCCGATTTTTCGGACAGCCAATATGATATAACGCTGCTGTTAGGTCCACTGTACCATCTTTACACCAAAGAAGACAAGAGACAGGCTCTTTCTGAGGCGATCCGCGTGACAAAACAGGGAGGGGTGATCTTTGCAGCACATGTGATATCCGATGGATGTCTCCTCGACGAAGGATTTAACCGCGGCAATATCAACGTCTCCGAGTATATTGAGAAGGGTCTGATCGATCCGGAAACCTTTGCTTCCAGATCCCAGCCAAAAGATTTATTTGAACTTGTCCGAAAGGAGGACATTGACGAACTGATGTCTGTATTTCCTGTATCCAGACTGCATTATGCTGCGTCAGACGGCTGTTCTCTATTTATGCGAGAAGCGGTAGATGCCATGGATGATGAAACTTTTGAGATATATTTAAAATATCACTTTGCCATGTGCGAGCGCGAAGATCTTTTAGGAGTCACGAGCCATGTGATTGATATTTTTCAGAAATAAGCCATTTTGGAAGGTGAAGGATGAATATGACAGAGAAGTTTCTTATTATGATACTGCTTATTATATCGGCAGGTTCATTTGCAGCCAGTTGTTTTTACTTCAAAGAGAAGGGATTTCTATTGAATAATGCCTATCTGTTTGCATCGAAAAAGGAACGGAAAGAAATGGACAAAAAACTACATTACCGGCAGTCAGCAGTCATCTTTCTGCTGATTGGAATTATATTTTTACTGAATACACTTCAAATGATATTTGAAATCGGCTGGCTGTTTTATGCGGCGCTGGCAGTTACAATCGCCGCAGTTATTTATGCCCTTGTATCAACGATTAAGATTGAGAAAAAGAAGAAGTAAAAACGGCGCATTTCTGCCAGATCTCGATTCCATTTTCTGCACGGTTTTTGAATGACCGTGCAGAAAACAGATGGTGTCAATATCTCTGAAGAGGCGTCACCGATACGGCTCCGCTCAGATCAATATTCCTTGTGACAGAGGAATAGGTGAGACGGAATGACAACTGTGCTTCAGAAGAGATGGCCTCATTTGTTGTGAAACTGCCTGAAGCGGAAGTGTTGCGTTCCGTTCCGGCAGGTGCAAAAAATGAATAGAGCAGACGGGGGGAACCGTTGATATAAGGAAGAATCTGCATGTATCCGTCAGCTTCCGCAGTTCCCAGAAAGATAAAATCTATGAGGTAGAGATATCCTGGTTTCAGCGATATCGTTGTATCATTTTCAAGCCGGATTCCATCACCTTCCTGAAAAACAGGAAAAAAGGACACATATGTCCCGGAGGCTCCATTATATGAAGTTCCATACTGGGCATAAAAATCAATCGGTTCCGCAGGAACCGGAGCCGGGCAGCATGGAGTATGACAGCAGCATTTATCCATAAAACAACCCCTTTCTTTTACTTTATAATATGATACCAGGGTCAAAAGGTTATGGGTTTCATGCTTGTTATATAATAAATACAGAATTGTGACAAAAAAGGAGAGAGCCAGAATGAAATTAAACAAAATACATCATATTGCGATGATCGTCAGTGACTACGAGAAGTCAAAAAAGTTCTATACGGAACAGCTTGGATTTCAGATTCTCAGAGAAAATTATCGTGAGGACAGAGGAGATTATAAACTGGATTTGAAGCAGGGTGACTGTGAGCTGGAGATATTTTCAGGAAAAGGACATCCCGAAAGGCCGTCTTATCCGGAAGCATGCGGACTCAGACATCTCACGTTTCATGTTGAAGATATTGGGGAGACAATAAAAGAATTAAATGAGGCGGGAATTGAGACAGAAGATATCAGACGTGATACCTTTACAGGAAAAAAGATGACATTCTTCCATGACCCCGACGGACTTCCGTTAGAACTTCATGAATAATAAGAGAAGATAGATGAAAGAAAGGGAACCATATGATGAAGGTTCCCTTTCTTTCTATTATTATGGAATTGTTATGAAAAGAGTTTGGCGAATATTTTTTATAAGTATTCCATGTCGGAAAGAACTCTTAAAATGTTATGTCCTTCCTGAACACCGTCGATGATACGCCTTGCACGGACGCTGTCACCGATATTGATAATTTCTACGTTGGTATCCGCATATGCCTCACGGATCTCCTCCAGAACCGGAGCGTTGGCACGCATTCCGAGACATACGAATCCATAGTCAAACGGCAGGTCTTTTTCTTCACCGTCTGCCTTTACCAGGAAGGAATCAGCTTTTACTTCACAAAGAGCAGTGTTTGGCATCTGATTGACCTCATATTTTTTCATCAGTGCATTCACACCGGATTTGGAAACAGGGTCTAAATCTTTACCGATGGCAGGCATCATCTCTACGATGCTCACCTCTGCGCCTTTTGGTGCGAAATATTCTACCACATCCAGTCCCACGGCACCACCTCCGATGACAGCAACCTTTTTGCCTGTGCAGTCTTCCGGATAGTCAGCCAGATGATTGATCATGCCGGAAATAGAGGCAACCTTGGAGCCTTCTTTGTCGATATGGTCGTGAAGACCTTTAATCGGCGGAAGCAGAGGATTGGATCCTGTGGCGTTGACGATGATATTCGGGTGCAGAGCCTTGATCATCGGCAGTGTGGCTTCCTGTCCCTTGAAAATAAACAGGTTGTTTAATTTAGAAGCTCTTACCTGAAGGTAGTGAGGGAAATCAGCCAGACGTTTCTTGTCAGGAATCTTAGAGATTTCTACAGAAAGTCCTCCCAAATGATCTTCTTTTTCCAATAAGAATGTTGTACATCCTACTTCCGCAGCCGTACATGCGGCTTCCAGACCGGCAGTACCGCCTCCGATCACGACAACGTTGCATGGTTTGTTGATTTTATGCTTTTTATAATCGGCACCGTCGTTTACTGTAGGATTGATCGTACAGCGGATCGGACGGTTGACACCGATACGGTTTCCTGCGCATCCGATGTTGCAGGAGATGCATTTTCTTAATTCATCTTCGTGCCCTGTGGCAACCTTTTTCACCCAGCACGGATCTGCGATGAGACCGCGTCCCATACCGATGATGTCAGCGTCTCCGCGGGCAAGAATATCGTCAGCAACACGAGGATCACGAATATTACCCATCGTCACACACGGTTTTCCGTATTTTTCTTTGACGGCCTTTGCCATATAAGATCTCCAGCCGTCCTCTAAGTAATTGGCATCGATCTGATACTGGATGGAACCGTTTAATCCCGCAGAAACATCGAAAACATCGGCTTCTTCCTGGAAATACTGGAGGTAGTCCAAAGTATCATCCAGGGTATTTCCATGTTCCATAAACTCGTCGGCACTTAAGCGTACGAAAATCGGGAACATCGGTCCAACCTGTTTTCTGACTTCCTCTAAGACCAGTCTTGCGAATCTGGCTCTGTTTTCCGGAGAACCTCCGAATTCATCGGTTCTGACGTTTGTCGTAGGAGATAAGAACTGACTGATCAGGTAGGAATGTCCCGCATGAATCTCAATGCAGTCAAATCCTGAAGCCTGTGCGCGTGCAGCGGCCTCTCCATATTTTTTAACAATCGCGTAAATCTCATCTTTTGTGAGCGGACGAGGAATTTCTCCGCCTGCCTTAGACGGAATATCTGAAGCAGACACCGGCTGCATATTCGTACGCTTAGACTGAGCGGACGCACCTGCATGGTTTAGCTGTAATCCGATACATGCACCGTGAGAATGAACGGTCTCACAGAGCTTAAAGAAGCGGGGCATGTAATTGTCATGGTCGATTCTGATCTGAGTTGTACCGTTTGAGCCGAGAGGGGAATCTACGCTGGCATTTTCCACCATAATAAGGCCGACACCGCCTTTTGCCCTCTGTTCGTAATAATTGATATGGAGAAAACTCATCTCTCCGGTCTGTTCTCCATAGTTAGTTCCCATCGGTGTCATCATGATGCGGTTTTTCATCGTCATGTTTTTGATTGTCAGCGGACTGAAAATATTTTTATAATTGCACTTCATTGTGTACCCTCCAAAAGATTATCGATTTCTAATTAGGGTTGTTATCATTGCATTTGGGTGATCTGTAATGATAAGTTCATTATAAAGCAAAGATAATTATTTAACAAATTGATATTTTTTAAAGAATTAATAGCTTTTGTCTATTGTTTTTTTTACGAAGCCGATAAATTTCTCTACCGCAGGAATCATAATGTTATTTTTCAGGTACGCCATGTAGACGGTGTGATAAGGTTTGACGTTGCTTAAGTGAAGAATTTCCACGTCATATTCCCTCAGCGATTCCACATGGGCCACAAAGCCGACACCGAAGTTTTCGGCTACGAGAGCAGCAATGGCATTTTCGTCGGAGGTTTCAAATGCAATCTCAGGTTCCATCCGGTTCTGCCGGTAGATGGAATTTGTATACTGCCCCAGACCGGAGGTGCGGTCATATCCTATAACAGGATAGGACAGAAGATCTTCCAGCAGAACTTCTTTTTTATGCTTCAAGGGGTGCTCCAGCGGCGTGATGACAACCATCTCCTGATTAATGACCGGGACGAATTCGATCTCAGGCTCATTGGATACGTACGAGCCGAAGATGACGTCATATTTTTCGGATTTCAGATCACGGAGCATTTTGTTGGTGATTTCCTGCGTCATAGAAAAGGTGATATTGCTGGAATCTTCCGAATCCAGGAAACTGCGTACGAGGTGGGGAATATACGATTTGGCGAGGGGAAACACGTAGGCCAGGTCGATGTGGCCTCCTTTGGCGTTGGCCAGAGCCTTCATTTTGTCCTCGGCAATCTTTACTTCTTCGAGTATTTTATTAACATGTTCTAAAAAGATCTTGCCGTACTTGGTCAGCTCGATGTTTCTTCCGTTTTTCCGAAAGAGAGGAAGCCCCAGTTCCTCTTCTAAATTGGCGATGGAGCGGCTCAGACTGGGCTGGGATACATTCAATTCTCTGGCTGCCTGGTGATAATGCTGCAGGGTTGCGATTTTTTGAAAATATGAAAGCTGGTTTAGATTCATAGAGATTACCTCATTTCTGTGGAAAGTGCAGTGCTATTTATATAAGGAAGCATAACATGAATGATAGCAAAATACTATTAAAAAGTATTAAAAGATGTATTAGAAGTATCAATAAGATCCGTGTATAATAGTTTTTGTAAGGTTGTTAAAAAATTAACTTTTGGGTGAAGAAACAACAGGGTAAGTAAAAAAGGAGAATGACACATGGCAGAGAGAATTACAGGACATACAGAATTGATCGGGCTGATGGCATATCCGATCAGACATTCCAGCTCACCGGCAATGCACAATGAAGCATTTGCCACATTAGGACTTGACTATGCATATTTGGCGTTTGAAGTTGACAATGACACATTAGAGGATGCGGTAAAAGGACTGCGCGCCTTGAAACTGAAAGGTTCCAACGTTTCTATGCCGAACAAGACAGTCGTAGGCAAATACTTAGATAAGCTTTCACCGGCAGCAGAAATGGCCGGAGCAGTCAACACGATCGTCAATGAAGACGGAGTTTTGACAGGACATATCACCGACGGAATCGGCTACATGCAGTCATTGAAAGACAATGACATCGATGTGATCGGTAAAAAAATGACAATCACAGGGGCAGGCGGAGCAGCAACGGCAATCGAAATCCAGGCGGCATTAGACGGTGTCAAAGAAATGTCAATCTTTAATATTAAAGATAAGTTCTGGGAGAACGCGGAGAAAACTGTTGAGAAGATCCGTGCAAACACAGACTGCATCGTAAATCTTTACGACCTTGATGATAAAGATAAATTAAAAGAAGAGATCGCAGACAGCTATCTGTTCGCACAGGCAACAGGTGTGGGAATGAAACCTTTAGAGGGACAATCAGTAATTCCTGACGCGTCATTCTTACGTCCGGACTTGATTGTCACTGATACAATTTATGCACCGAGAGAGACTGCACTTTTAAAGATGGCAAAAGAAGCCGGATGCAAGACAATGAACGGTCTTGGTATGATGCTGTTCCAGGGAGACGCTGCATTCCACCTGTGGACCGGAAAACATATGCCGATCGATCACATGAAAGAAGTATTGGATATTAAATACGACTAAACTTAGAGAGGAAATTTGAGAGGAATCAATTATGAACAAAAAATATTATCCCAGTGCGTTTATCTTATATTTAAATTATTTTATCCATGGTATCGGAGCATCTGTCTTAGGACAGGTGGCAGTAAAAGAAACCCTGGTAAAACAGTGGGGAGCATCAGACATCGGTCTTGTTACAATGGTAGCTGCCGCATTAGGATTGGGAAGGCTGATTGCCCTTCCGTTTGCAGGACCTCTTTCTGATAAGCTGGGAAGAAAAGTTGCATCCATTATCGGCGCAGGCTCCTATGCGATCTTTTTCTTAGGACTTGCCATGTCACCGAATATGACCGTTGCATATATCGCGGCAATTCTGGGAGGTATCGCAAACTCTTTCCTTGACACAGGCGTTATTCCGGCATGTGTTGAGATTCTCGCACCGAGATCCAGTATGGCAACGATGCTTACCAAGTTTTCAATCTCCTGTTCACAGCTGTTAATGCCGTTTATGATCGGTGCTATCGTTGGAGCAAACCTTTCCTTAAATGTATTATTATACGTATGCGGTGCTGCCATCGCTATCATCGGAGTGCTCGTTTTATTCGCGCCTCTTCCGAAAATGGAAACAGCAGGCGGAGCAAAATCTTCTCTGATCCAGGATATCAAACACGCAAACTTCTCACTGGAAAGCATTGCGCTGATCATCATCGGATTTACAGGAACAGCAACATTCCAGCTCTGGCTGAACTGTGCTCAGGATTTCGCGAAGGAATATGCAAAGATTGGTGATCCTTCTGTCATGCAGACTTACTACAGCACAGGATCTCTCGTAGCTATCGTCGTTACAACTGTTTTAGTTAATAAGATAAAAGGGGTAAGATTCTTATTTGTATATCCTCTGATCGCAACGATTATGATTGCGCTTGTTTATCTGCTGAGAACTCCTTCTATCTGCTACATCGGATCAGCAGTTGTCGGATATTCCGCAGGAGCCGTTGTACTTCAGCTTGTGACAGCGACCGCCAACGATCTGTTCCCGAAAATCAAAGGAACCATCACGAGTATCGTTATGATCGCGTCCAGCTTATCGAACTATACAATCCTTTCTCTGGCTGGTACAATGGATAAAGCAGACATTTTATTAATGAACATTGGAATCACTGTTGTCGGAGTATTGTTGGCTCTGTTTGTCAATGTGAGATACAAGGCAATGGAAGAGAAAGCTTAATAAGGAGTAAAGAATGAATCCAGTAAAAGTTAGAAATGTAGAGATTGGAACGGGTGTTCCCAAGATTTGTGTGCCGATTGTCGGCGTGACAAAGGAAGAGATCATCGCCGAGGCAAAGTCTTTCGGGGAGATCCCGGTAGATGTTGTGGAATGGCGCGTGGACTGGTTTGAGGGAGTCTTCGATTTTGCCAAAGTAGAAGATGTGTTAAAAGATCTGAGAGAAGCTCTCGGGGAGACACCGATTCTCTTTACCTTCCGTACATCCAAAGAAGGCGGAGAGAAAGCCATCGAAGCGGGTCCATATGCAGAACTGAATAAAAACGCAGCGAAAAGCGGATATGTAGATCTTGTAGATGTGGAAGTATTTACGGGAGATGATATCGTAAAAGATATCGTGGCGGTAGCGCACGAGTGCGGTGTGAAGGTTGTAGCTTCCAATCACGATTTTGACAAGACTCCGGCAAAAGAAGAGATTGTCAGCAGGCTTGTCAAAATGCAGGAATTAGGAGCTGATATTCCTAAGATTGCTGTGATGCCGACCTGCAGAAGAGATGTGCTTACATTGCTCTCGGCTACGGAAGAAATGTATACAGATCATGCAGACCGTCCGATTATCACCATGTCAATGGCCGGAACAGGACTGATCAGCCGTCTCTGCGGAGAAGTCTTTGGTTCAGCGCTCACATTCGGCGCAGCGAAAAAAGCGTCCGCTCCGGGTCAGGCAGCAGTCAATGAATTAAATGATATGCTTCAGTTCCTCCACGCAAATCAGGGACTGTAGAATTATAAAAACAAAACGACAGTAAGATAAAAGCGGATAATCTGAAACCAGGTTATCTGCTTTTTATGTGGGAGAATTGCGGCTGATTCACAACTGCAGGGCATTTGGGTTCAAAGAAAATCTGCAAAATTGATAGATAAAAATTATTAATTCTATTTGAAAAATCTATTTGTG
>ENA-OPRK01000843-OPRK01000843.1-human-gut-metagenome-genome-assembly--contig:-NODE-843-length-14379-cov-4.123429_pt1 | contig 14379 bp, 10 predicted proteins | sample MGYA00241793_ERZ501877 | MGnify/ENA primary metagenome ERZ501877 (study PRJEB25962, sample SAMEA1966253) | human gut metagenome | biome: human gut; feature: human-associated habitat; material: faeces... | reverse complement strand
AAGAGAGGTACATGAGATGACGGATCGTACATTGGATATCTTAAAGCAGGCATCGGTGGAGGTGGAGAAGGCACTGGCCCGTTTCAGCGGAAACAGCATGCTGTATGAAAAATTTCTTATAAAATTCCTTCAGGATGACTGCTTTAAAAGGATTGAGGGCGCAGTGAAAGCGAGGGACAGTCAGGAGATGCTGACTGCTTCCCACACATTAAAGGGAGTAGCCGGGAATCTGGGATTTGTCGCTTTGATGGATGCCTGTGCAGAGATGGTGAAGCAGCTGAGAAGCAATAATATGGAGGGGGCGCTGGAGGCCTATCCGGGTGTGAAGGAGACCTACGAAACAGTGTGCGCCGCAATTAACAGCATGGAGGATATGGGTGGATGAAAACGCGTGATACCCTTCTGATTGTGGACGACATGGAGGTAAACCGCGCAATCTTAAGAAGCCTTTTTGAGCATCAGTATAATCTTCTGGAAGCAGAAAACGGTGAGCAGGCGCTTCTCCTGCTTCGTGAGTATGAGGAACATGTGGCAGCCATGCTGCTGGATCTGGTCATGCCGGTGAAAGACGGCTATGAGGTCATGGAGGAGATGGGAAAAAGCGGACTTGTGTCGCGCATTCCGGTTATTGTTATAACCTCAGATGATACGGCGGAAAGCGAAGTCCGCGCCTTTGATCTGGGGGCAGCGGATATTATCATGAAGCCATTTGAACCCCATGTGGTAAAAAGAAGGGTACAGAATGCAGTGGAGCTGTGCCGCCACAAACTTCATCTGGAGGAACTGGTGGAAGAGCAGTCGGCCAGCCTGAGAGAGTCCAACGCCATCATGATTGATGCCCTCTCCTCCATTATTGAATACCGGAGTGTGGAGTCGGGCCAGCATATACGCAGGATCCGCATGTTTACCAGGATCCTTCTGGAGGATGTGGCGAAGACCTACCAGGAGTATAATTTAGACGGCAGAACCATAGAAATCATTGCAGATGCCTCGTCCATGCATGATATAGGCAAGATCGCGATACCGGACTCCATTTTAAACAAGCCGGGCCCCCTGACCAGGGAGGAGTTTGAGGTGATGAAGACTCACACCACAAAAGGGTGTGAGATGCTTTCCGGTCTGGAACGCATGAACGATAAAGAGTATATCGGCTACGCTTATAATATCTGCCGCTACCATCACGAGCGGTGGAATGGAAAGGGATATCCGGATGGCTTAAAGGGTGATAATATACCGATCTGTGCGCAGGTCGTGGCTATTGCAGACTGTTACGATGCATTGACCACGGATCGTGTCTACAAAAAGGCGCTTCCGCCGGAGCAGGCGTTTAACATGATACTGAACGGCGAATGCGGCGAGTTTTCCCCACGGCTTCTTGAGTGCTTTAAGAATGTCCGTGAGGATTTTGCAGCGCTGTCCAGGGCATATGCGGACGGACTTGCTCCAACGCGGAAACCGGAAAGAAAAGAAGTGTGGCCATCCAGTACCATTGACACCGCCGGTACGCTGGAACAGGGACAGATGAAGTATTTGACACTGCTTCGGTATGTGGATTCCACAGTTATGGAGGTGGATTTAAATACAGGGGTCTACCATGTCGTTTATATGCCTGACCGCGATTTTGAACTCCTTCGCTCGGGGAGCAGATTTGAAGATTCGGTAAAAGCCTTCGTTCAGGGCGCTGTCTATCCCGAGGACCGGGATATCGTGCTGGGCCTTCTGGGCGATTATATGGAGGAATTTTTTTCGGATGGCCTGATGAGGAGGACGAGAAAATACCGGGTGCTGGACCAGGCGGCAGGCGTATATTACTGGTGTTATGCCACCCTGCTGCGGGTGGACCCCGGTAATCCGAACCAGAAAAAGGTGATGCTGATCTGGCACCGGGCATCGGATGAACCGCTTGAGGTCCCGCATTCGGGGCGCGCAGAGGAGGACCTGTTTCGTGAGACGGTGATCGGCCGGCTGGCCGGCGGAGTCATAAAGTGCAGAAATGACAAATGGTATACGTTTGCGGACAACGGAAAAGGGCTGCACGGCTTAACCGGCTGTACGGAGCAGGTGATCCGCGATAAATACCATAACCGCTATAAAGAGGTCATTTATCCGGCAGACCGGGATCTGGTAAGCCAGGGGCTGGTATCACAGATGGGAGAGGGGCGTATTGCAGAGCTGGAATACCGGCTGGTTACGGAGGATGGAAGGCTGATCTGGGTCATGGACCGGAGTATTCTGGTGACGGAAGAGGACGGAATGGAGTACATCTACACACTCCTGGTGGATATTACGCAGTCCCGGAAAGCCATGGAAGGGCTGCAGGAGTCGGTGGAACGCCATAAGATTATTCTGAATCAGACGAAAGACGTGATCTTCGAGTGGAATGTTACGACGGATGAGATCTCGTATTCCAGCAACTGGGAATGTAAATACGGGTATCAGCCGATTATCGAAGGGATCAGGCGCCGGCTGCCCTATGCCTCCCACATCAATCCGGACGATATTCCCGATGTGATGAAATTTACAAACGATATGATGACGGGCAGACAGCTTGGCGAGGTGGAGTTCCGGCTTGCAAACGCAGAGGGACGATACTGCTGGTGCAGAGTACGGGCGACTGCACAGTTTGATCCGGCGGGAAATACGGATAAGGTCATCGGCATCATCGAGGATATTGATGATGAGAAGCGGGAAACGGAAAAATTAATCGACAGGGCGGAACGGGATGTACTGACAAAGCTGTACAATAAACGGGCGGCCAGACATAAGATCAACCGGTTTCTGGAGCTTAGCCAGGGCAGGGAAGGCTCGGCCATGCTCATTATCGACGTAGATAATTTCAAGATGGTAAACGACCGGTACGGGCATATGTTTGGCGATGCGGTGCTGACGGAACTGGCCGCCAGAATAACCTCCCATTTCCGTGACAGTGATATTATCTCGCGGATCGGAGGCGATGAATTTATGGTTTTCATGCCCGGAACAGTAAACCATGAGATGGTTACAGAACGGGCCGGGCGGCTGATGGCGTCCCTTCAGACCATGTTCAAAAATAATATGAAGGACGTTCCTTTTTCCTGCAGTATTGGTATCGCGTACAGCCCTGAGGACGGCAGCGATTTCCAGAGCCTCTTTCAGAACAGTGATGCGGCGCTGTATCAGGCAAAGCTTGAGGGGAAGAACCGCTGGATGCAGTACCGCAGGCCAGCGGTGAATGCTGCCTTGGAATTAAAAGAAGAGGCGGACAGACCGGAGGAGATGCGGGAGAACACGGAGCACAGAGGGCAGGGAACCGTAGCCAGGGTAATCAGTATGACCTTTCAGGAACTGTATGATGCGGCAGATTTCGACCGGGCGATGAATTCTATTCTCGAGATGACGGGAAGAATGTTTCATGTCAGCCGTGTTTATATATTTGAAAACTGCACCGACAGCGATGATTTCTGTACAAATACGTTTGAATGGTGCAGGGAGGGAATAACGCCGCAGCGTGCAAAACTGCGGAACGTTGCCTATACAGACCAGGGGGGAGATTACCGGGATAATTTTAATGAAGAGGGAGTGTTCTACTGCCTTGATATTACAGAACTGAGACCGGAACTGCAGTACATGCTCGCAGAACAGGGAATCAGTTCAATGCTTCAGTGTTCGATTACAGCGGAAGGCGTTTTTAAGGGATTTGTGGGTTTTGATGAGTGTGAGGCTGGGAGAATCTGGACACAGGAGCAGATTGACTGTCTCGTGTTTCTGTCTAAAATGCTGTCTACATTTCTGCTGAAAAAGAGGGCCGAGGACAAGTTACGGGAATCCATGCAGAACCTGGAGGGCATATTGAATAATCAGAATTCCTGGATCTATGTCATCGACGGGGAGACGTATCAGCTTAGGTATATCAATGAGAAAACGTACCAGATTGCGCCTGAAACCAGGCTGGGCATGTGCTGCTACGAGGCGTTCTTTAAACGGAATGAGCCGTGTGAGCACTGTCCTGTGAGAGAATGCGCCGGAAAGGAAAGCAGCATACTGGAAGTCTATAACCCGGTGCTGAATGTCTGGACACTGGCTGATTCTTCGCGGATCCGATGGGGGGACAGAGAAGCGTTCCTTCTGGCCTGCCACGATATCTCACCGTATAAGCGGATGGAGAAGGAGGAAGCGGCGAACCGCTGATTTTTAACTGAAAAAGCATCAGAGCCCTGTGACGGGATCTGATGCTTTTTCGTGTATCAGGCGCTGTTTTTGTTTCGCTTAATCACCTTCAGCCTGGTGAATTCCTCGCGGTCCTTTTCTTCCAGCGCATTTGTTATGTTTCTGGTCAGCGCCTCGTAGCGCGGGATCGTGATATTCTTAAGCGCGTTGGCGCGCTTCTGTGTCCGCTTGATGCTGTTTGCCAGGCGGTATGCGGAATTTTCCACCATGGACAGCTTTACCGTAAGCTCCTTCACCTTTTCAAAGTGGTATCTGGCCTCGTCTAAGGATTCCTTGGTGCTGTAGTAGGCATACGTCAGATTCAAGGGCCGTTCCTCGTGCTGGACGAGGGGAATCTCCGTGCCCATGATGCTGCGGGTCTTGATACGCACCGTATCGTCCACAGGGACGGCTGCGGCGATGTCCTGCACGTAATTGATGCCTAACTCAATATTGGCCTTCTGAAGGGCCTTGTAGGCCGCTGTAAAGGTGGTGTCGATCTCAGACTGGATCCCCTTGGCCTCCTCGATCAGCCCCATCAGCTCCTTGATTAAGATATTCCGCTTTTTATCCATCAGCTCATATCCCTGGCGGGCCAGCGTGAGGGAACTCTTGGCGAGAATTAAATTACCCTTTGTGGGAAATGTATTCGGGTCCATACGCGTCCCTCCTATTCTTCGGAAGCTTCTGCGGTTGTCGGCTTATAGTACTGATCCAGTACCTTGGTGTCGATACGGTCGAGTTCTGCTCTCGGGAGAAGCCCTAAGAGCTCCCAGCCGATGGTCAGAGTCTCTATGATATTACGGTTGGCATGGTTTCCCTGGCCGACGAAGCGGCGCTCGAATTCCTTGCCGAATACCAGATATTTTTTGTCTATCGGAGACAGCTCGTCTTCACCAATTACGGAGGCAAGCGCTCTTGCGTCGCCTACCTTTGCATAACAGGAGAACAGCTGGTTTGCCACACCCTGATGATCTGCTCTCGTAAAGCCCTCGCCGATTCCATCCTTCATCAGACGGCTTAAGGACGGCAGTACGTTGATCGGCGGATAGATGGACTGGCCGTATAAGTTACGGTCCAGAACGATCTGCCCTTCCGTGATATATCCCGTAAGGTCGGGGATCGGGTGGGTGATATCGTCGTTGGGCATGGTGAGAATCGGTATCTGGGTCACGGAGCCGTGGCGTCCCTTTACGATGCCGGCGCGCTCATAGATGGCGGCCAGCTCGCTGTAGAGGTAGCCGGGATAACCTTTTCGGGAGGGAATCTCACCCTTGGATGAGGATACCTCACGGAGCGCCTCCGCGTAAGCGGTCATATCCGTTAAGATAACCAGAATATGCATGCCTTTTTCAAATGCCAGATACTCAGCCAGCGTGAGCGCCACCTTTGGAGTGATCAGACGCTCAACGACCGGGTCATTGGCCAGGTTGATGAACATGGCCACGTGGTCGGAAACACCGCTTTCCTCGAAGGTGCGGCGGAAGAAGTCAGCTACATCGTATTTGACACCCATGGCGGCGAACACGACAGCGAACTTCTCACTGGACTGTGCGTCGTCGCCCAGCGATGCCTGCTTTACGATCTGGGCCGCCAGATCGTCGTGGGGAAGTCCGTTGCCGGAGAAGATCGGCAGCTTCTGGCCGCGGATCAGCGTCATAAGGCCGTCGATGGCCGAGATACCGGTTCGGATATAGTCACGGGGATACTCCCTCGTAACCGGATTTAACGGTTTGCCGTTGACGTCCAGACGGATATCGGAGCTGATGTCGCCAAGTCCGTCGATGGGCTCGCCGACACCGTTGAAGGTACGGCCCAGCATATCCTCAGACACCGCCAGCTCCATGGGGCGGCCGGTCAGTCTGGTATGAACGTTTCTTAAAGCCAGGCCTTCCGTCCCTTCGAAAACCTGAATAATCGCTTTGTCTTCGTAAACCTCGATGATACGGCCGATTTTCTTTTCCCGTCCCTCTACAGTCATTTCCACAATCTCATCGAAAGCCGCATCCTGGACGCCCTCTAAAACGACCATGGGGCCGTTAATAGCACTTAAGCCTAAATATTCAATTGCCATTTTATGCCGCCTCCTTATGCGTTGCGCTCGATGACGGATTCATAGAAGGCATCAATCTGCTTCCTGTAGTCATCAAACATGTCGAGTCTGTCATTAGGTACATCGTACTTGATGGAGATGATCTTATCAAAAATCGGGTCCTCCTTGAGCACGGACATCGGCATGCCCATGGAGACGAGGGAACGTGACTTTTTATAGAGATAGAGGATTAAATCCATCATTTTAAACTGCTTTTCCATTGGAACACACGTATCGTCCTTATGGAACGCGTTCTGCTGCAGGAAACCGATTCGGATTACCTTTGCGATCTCCAGGATCAGCTTCTGGTCGTCGGGAAGCATATCGCCGCCGATCAGCTTGACGATCTCCATCAGGCTGCTCTCCTGTGTCAGCAGGAAGACGAGGCGGTTTCTGTAATCGACAAATTTCTTGTCCACATGTTCCACATACCATGGGGCTAAGTCGGTCAGATACTCGGAATAGCTGCTCAGCCAGTGGATCGCCGGGAAATGACGTTCATTTGCCAGGTTTCTGTCAAGGCCCCAGAAGCAGCGGACGAAACGCTTGGTGTTCTGGGTAACCGGTTCGGAAAAGTCGCCGCCCTGCGGGGATACCGCACCGATAATGGTGACGGAGCCTTCCGTTCCGTTCATGTTCTGCATCATGCCGGCGCGCTCGTAAAACGCGGATAAGCGGGATGCAAGATAAGCCGGGAATCCTTCCTCGGCAGGCATCTCCTCCAGACGTCCTGACATCTCACGAAGAGCCTCGGCCCAACGTGATGTGGAGTCTGCCATCAGGGCTACGGAGTAACCCATGTCGCGGAAATACTCCGCAATGGTAATACCTGTATAGATAGATGCCTCACGGGCAGCAACAGGCATATCGGAGGTATTGGCAATCAGCACAGTACGCTCCATCAGAGATTTGCCTGTCTTTGGATCCTTCAGTTCCGGGAACTCGTTCAGAACGTCCGTCATCTCGTTTCCACGCTCACCGCAGCCGACATAGACAATGATATCGGCATCACACCACTTCGCCAGCTGATGCTGCGTCATGGTCTTTCCGGTACCAAAGCCGCCCGGAATCGCTGCCGTACCACCCTTGGCAATCGGGAACAGGGTATCAAAAATACGCTGTCCGGTAATCAAAGGCACACTGATCGGTAATCGTTCCGCTACAGGACGTGCCGTTTTGATCGGCCATTTCTGTACCAGTGTCAGCTCATGAAGCTTATCCTTTTCATCCTTCACCTTCAGGATGCATTGATTGATGCTGTATGTTCCGTTCTCTGCCGCTTCCACAACCGTTCCATACAGGGTTGGCGGAATCATGCAGCGATGCTCGATCAGATCCGTTTCCGGAAGCGTCGCAAAAATCTGCCCGGGAACAACCTCATCCCCTACAGAAACCTTTACCGTTACATCCCATAAGACCTCTTCATCCAGCGGTGCCACATCGCTTCCGGTCGCAATAAAGGCTCCGGATTCCTTTGCGATTTCCTTCAACGGACGTTCAATGCCGTCAAAGATATTACGCAGGATACCAGGCCCCAATGTTACAGAAATCGGACTGCCCGTAGGCTCGACTGGTTCTCCCGGCTTTAATCCTGTTGTGGATTCATACACCTGAATCGTCGTTGCCTCTTTGCTGATGGAAATCACCTCTCCCATCAGACGTTTATGACCGACATATACTTTCTCCAGCATGGAGAAGTCGACTGCATTTTGGACCTTTACGACTGGACCGTTGATGGAATATATAACATTTTCACTCACATTATCACCTCAATCATACGGTTTCGTATGCAATTTATTTTATAAACAATCCGGAGTTCGTATAGAACCAGTCTTTCTGTTCATCGATGCCGGTGTCAAAGGTTTCATCTACAACGATTCCTTTTTCCTCACATTCCATGCGAAATCCTCCAAGCAGAATATCTGCATCGCATTTCCCCTCACAGGGCTTTCCATACGCCTCACAGATATCCTTCAAAACAGCCTGATCTCTGTCTGCGACATAAAACACAACCTGTTCATAACCCAGCTGTGCCAGATCAGAAGCTTTTTTCTTTAAAAGCTCTACATAATCCTTACGGATGGCAAATTCCTTCAGCTGCTGTTTTGCGGCCCTGAATACCGCATCGGTAAGCTCACGGCGTTTTTTCATAAGTCTGCGATTCGTTTCCTCATGTGCCTTGCTTAGCCGAATGGCATGCTCGCTGGCCATTTCCTTCAGCTCCTGTTCTCTGGTAAGTCCAGCCTCACGTTGTGCTTCCAGCTCCAGGCCCTCCATGGATTTTTTTCGGATTTCATCTATTTCCTGTTCAATACCGGCAATCTCGATGTCGCTAACTCGTTTTATCTCTTCCTCAAAGTACTGCTCCAATTTAATTTTGTCATCTAGCATAGCAAACACCTCATAGTTTCACACCGATTGCCTCGGATACATAGCGGTCAATGGTCTCTCCGATCTTTGCGGAGCCATGACGGTCGGGAATCTCGACAATCAGCGGTTTCTTTTGTTTCAGTTTTAATTCAGAAATAACCTCGGGGCAGGTTTCGATCAGCTTTGTCGTCATTAAAACGATAGCTATATCCTCCATATGCATCACACGCTCCAGCTCCTCCAGAACCTCATGACGCTCATGGACAACCACCCCTTCGATCCCTGCCAGACGCATCCCCATCTGGGTATCGATGTTATCACTGAGCAGGTAGAATTTCACGAATGATCACCACCCGTATTACAGCTTCATGAAGATAATGAAGATAGAGATTAGAAGACCGTAGATAGCAACACCTTCACCCAGGGCAACGAAGATCATGGATTTACCGAAGTTCTTCTCATTTTCAGAGAATGCTCCGATTGCGGCAGGTGCAGCGGCAGCAACGGCGATACCTGCACCAAGTGCGGAAAGTCCGGTCGCAAGTGCAGCGGCGATAAAGCCCAGACCCTGACCGATGGAGCCGGCCATTTTCATTGTGACATCATCAGCACCTGCAGCATAAGCCTTCGTAGCACTGAAGAACACTGTTCCCAATACGATTGCAAAGAAGAAGCAGACGTGCGTAATCATACGGCGTTTTGCTACGGATACACTCTTCTTTCCACGGAATACATTCACCAGCGGTAAAGAAATCAGCGCGATCAGAATAAGCGGTAATAAAAGTTCAAACATGTTTAACATGATAGTTCCTCCTTTTAATCATTCAGTGATTTAAACATAATACCGTTCCCCGTGAAATAACGGGAAAACATTTCATAGAATTCCAGACGAAGCACCTGGATTCCGACGATCATACCCTCCAGACACATGACGAAGATATTACCGAGAATCATCACGATCCATCCGGCACCTCCGGCCATGTCCATAATCATAACAGCCATCATCATACCGGCATGTGACAGGACGAAGCCGCCGACACGCAGGTAGGAGATGGTATTGGTGATAAAGGACAGACAGATTTCAAACAGCTCGAAGAAGCTTTCCACAAAGAAGCCTCCAAAGCCATCCGGAAACATCTCCTTTTTCTCCATTTTTCTTTCCAGTGCCTCCTTCAGGAAAATCAGTACCAGCGGTACAAGCAGAAAGACAATGGCAAATACCGGATTGGTGATGACGCTGACTCCGCTCAACAGCTGATAAGCGCCTCCTCCAACCAGGGAAATATAGAAGACAAGTCCGGCAATCCCGTTCTGTGAAAAGAACAGCTCGCCGTAGTTTTTGTTTTTGATCTGCAGATACAGATTGATGCCGATACTGATTACGATTAAAACAGCTCCCAGCCCCACTGCCATGACAAGCAGTACGGGAATGAAATTGCTGGTCATAACCTCAACCGGCTTCTCAGATAGACCAAATACGGTCTTATACAAAGGATTCAGCAGCTCCTCGTTACCGAATACAGAACCGTATACAATACCGAAGATACTGGAGAAGATACCGATACGCATACCGATTTCCCCAAGCCGCATCCCTTTCCATTTATAAAACAGATATCCGACCAGGATCAGAACAAATCCCTGTCCCAGGTCTCCAAACATAATACCGAACAGAAGTGAATACGTAAACGCTACAAAGGGCGTTGGATCGATTCCTTCATATTCGGGAGTGCCATACATTTCTACAAACATCGAGAAGGGCCTGGCAAACCACCCATTCTTTAATTTGGTCGGAGGCGAAAGTCGCTTGTCGCTATGGGCAGGCCTGACTTCGATTTCCACCTCCTTCAAATTCGAGAATGATTCCTTCAATTTTGGCACATCTTCTTCAACCACAAAACCTGTAATGGAAAATCTTTCACCGAGACCCAGTACATATTTTCTGGCTTCAAAGGTATGGTTTATAAACTCCAGTTCCGCCTTGATGTCAGCGAAATTGTCAATGCATTCCGCCTTCAGAGCTTCAATGACTTCATTGACATGCTGCAGCTGCTTGAGATCGTTGTCGATTTCCTCCTGCAGATTCTCTTTGGCCTGAATCGGATTTCCATGGACGAATTCCGGAATACGGATACGTTCAAAGTACAGAGAGGAGAAAATATTGTCCACATCTCCCTCGTATTTCGCGGTTGTGAAATATACACACCAGCTATACGTATCATCCGTACTGAATGACTTGAATACAAACGGGCGGTTGCGGTAATACTGCAGCTTTTCGACACTGTCGATCGGCAGTCTTCCGAAACGAATCTTGATATACTTGCATTCAAACAGATCATCCAGATTCAAATCAATGCTTTCTATATTGCGGACCTGCGTCAGCGCATCGCGGTTTTCCTGGATAACAGTCTCCAGCTCGCGGCGTATTGCAGCCCCGTTTTCAAAGCGCTCGTGGATGGAATCAATATACTTGCGGATGCCTTCCAGATCATACGCACCGTTTTTTACGTCCTTCACCGGAAGCGTCATATCCATGTCCTGCAGCACCTCATTGAAATGCGTCAGTACATCGGTTATCGGGTTTTCATCACTCAGCGTGGTAAGTCCGTGTACACTGTCCACAAACTTACTGGCCGGTTCCGGATGAAAGTAATCCAGTTCCACGAATTTCAAAAGTACATCGTTGAGATATTCATTATCCGCAAGGATGTTGACCAGTTTCATTTTTGAAATTGCCATGAACATTCTCCTTTCTAGTAGATCAGCATGCGCTCCATATCCTCAATGGATACATGATAACGCACACCTTCAATAATATTGATGATATTTTCCAGCTCACGCTCTGCGGTATACAGATAGCTGGAATATACCAGGGGGGCATCGAGAGAATAATAGATATTCTTCTTTGCCAATGCATACAGAAAGGAATCGGTATAGTGTTCGATATATACATAATCCTTCTCCATATCCTCAATTCCCAGACGATACGTGCTGCTTTGCAGCAGCTTGATAAATGCACGCGCATTCGGCTGTGCAATCAGCTCTTCCACAAATGCGGCGGACAGATGCTCATGCACCGGTACCAGCGATTCACGAATGACATCCTCACGGGCATTGAAGTATTTTTTGTAGCGGTAAATCTTTTCAATGTTGCTAAGCTCAATCTGGGTTGCGAAATACTGCTTGACTGCTTTTCTGCTTTTTCCCTTCAGCGTTTTGTCAATCACCTGAAAGGTATGGGTGTAATGCTGCATCTGCAGCTGTGTTTCAATCTTTGTATAGTCAATATCATTTTCCTCACCCTTTTTCACACGGTAAGGAAGCAGTACCGCATAATACATCGTATGCTTTAAAACATCCAGCAGCTCATCATAGCTATGAACATTCCCCAGCCGCAGCAGATCAAAGCTGGTGTACGACTTTAGAAAGATAGGAAATTCCGCAATGGCAGCTTCATACTCCCGGGAAATCAGTACCCGGATACGGGACAGAATCAAATCGATTTCAATCTGCTGCATATGCAGCCGGTAATACGGCTTCATGGCCGCATCCGCATAACGGTATAATTTCATGGTTTTCTTGAAAATTTCCTGTCGCAGGATACTTTCCAGCTGACCTCGGTGAATATTGTTCTCACGCACATCCTTCAGGGCAGCGGCATAGGAGGTCTCATGCTTCAGGTAACCGGCGATTTCCGCCACGCTTTTCTTATGCAGCAGCTCCTGATACATTTCTTCACTCAGCGCTTCCCCATGCATGCTTCTGGCCTTCGCCACAATAACACCTTCTGCCATACTCATATACACATCACCTCCCAACGTGTACAGGCGAACACATAACTACATCGCCAGCGTTCGTTTTACAATCTGTGAAACCCACTCCTCCTTATGCTCCTCATATTTCTGCTGGAGAGCATTGAGCGATTCCTCATAGGCTGCTTCTTCCTGCTGCATAGCATTCTGCAAATCCGCATCCATCTGTTCGCGCTTCTTCGCTATACAGTCTTCTGTTTCCTTTCGATACTTTTCTCTGATTTCCATACTCTGGTCCTGTATCAGATTCTGGATATTGTGGCGTTCCTGCTGTTTCTGCTCAACACGCGCTCTTGCCTGCTTGTCGGCATCTACGATTTTACGAATGATTTCTTCCAAAAAACGACACCTCCTTTATCCTTATTATATCACCGATTCGTTTGGCCGTTCACCAAACTTCTAGAAGTATACACCTTTTTATTTTGGTGTGCAAGCAAAGATTTCACTCCTTTTTATTATAAAATCGGTTCCGCAAAACCCCTGTAAAAATTGCGGTTTTCCATCCATTTTTCGTGTATTTTTTACCTTATGAAAATTTTGTAAACAAAGCGATACTGAAACCCCTTTTTCTGTACACGGCTGTTGGTTGTTGTTTCTGATTTAAAATACTGTTCAAGGGCTGCCTTCGTACATGCTGTTCCATATTCCATAATTGAAAATTTCAATTATGGAAAATATAAACAAAACATAAATTCTCTAAATTTTTCAGCTGCTCATAAAAGGAATACCTCCTATCACATATTGCGGACGGTCTGCACCATGAAAGAGGCACAACTGCACATCAGCTGCAAAGAGGCCTTCCTTTCCATACCCTCTTCAACAAGGCATCAACCGATTCGAAACTTACCATTCTTTATATGGTGATTCCATACAGAAAGACATACCTCATCTGCCCTAACGCATATCAGCTTTGCAATAAGCAAAAAAAACAGGCGACTATAATGTCTTGCGCATAGAATATTTAAAGCTGTATATCCGCAGAATACAAGAAAAAAACAGACCTTATCTGTACGGATAAAATCTGCATATTTGAATCCATGAATGTGATCCTCTATATTTATATAGGAAAGCAATCCTGCAATTTGGAATCAGGTGATTATCCAATAGTTCGCAGCTTTGGCAGCTTTCGGAAGCAATCAGCTCTGTTCCAGCACCTTTTGTGCCAGCTTTTCATTCTGTTCAATCTTCTCATAGTCCTCAATCAGCTCCGAGGATGCATATACATCCGGGTCATTTTCACGATCCTTGAAAACAATTTTCAACAGAATCGGGGTTATCACAGTTGTCAGTACAACCATAATGATAATCGGGCCGAAAAATGCCTCATTCATCAAGCCAACCTTCATCCCCTTGCTGGCGACAATCAGAGCGACCTCACCGCGGGATACCATGCCGATGCCGATTCGAAGACTCTGTATGTTCTCATACCGGCACAGCTTCGCCCCCAGACCGCAGCCAACGATCTTTGTCAGAATTGCCAGAACCAGAAGCAGTACCGAGAATATCATAATGCTGGTACTCATTTCCGGCAGCACAACCTTCAAGCCAATGCTGGCAAAGAACACCGGGGAAATCAATAAATAAGACAGGGTTTCAATACGCATCTGCACATAATTGCAGCGGCTCGTACCACTGATAATCAATCCTGCGATAAATGCACCGGTGATATCCGCAACCCCGAAGAAGGCTTCCGCAACATAGGCAAACAGCAGACAGAAGGCAAAGCTCAGAATAGAAAAGCGGCGGTGTACCTTTTGATAACGGTCAAACAGCTTTTCGATACCCTTACGTGCAAATATACCAACGATAACAGCCAGCACGAAGAAGGCAACGATTTTCAGCATAACCTCTGTTAGCTGTACGGATGTATCCGCCATACCGGTAATGATGGTCAATGCGACAATTCCCAAAATATCATCTATC
>ENA-OPRK01000834-OPRK01000834.1-human-gut-metagenome-genome-assembly--contig:-NODE-834-length-14552-cov-2.884873_pt1 | contig 14552 bp, 15 predicted proteins | sample MGYA00241793_ERZ501877 | MGnify/ENA primary metagenome ERZ501877 (study PRJEB25962, sample SAMEA1966253) | human gut metagenome | biome: human gut; feature: human-associated habitat; material: faeces... | reverse complement strand
ATTCTCTTAAGGTCGACATTGCATTCCTCGGCACCAATGGCTTTGAGCAGCACAAAGGGCCGGCCGTATCCGATTTTCAGGACGCCCAGACGAAACAGGCCATCATACCCAATGCCAGAACCAATGTAGTGATCGCTGACAGCTCCAAGGCTCAGGCATCTTCCCTCATACAGTACACAAGCTGGCATGATATTGACCATCTGATCATCGACAACGACATTCCCGGAGATGTCCTGAGCAATATACAGGAAATGACCGATGTGGTCTTGGTGTGAAGACTGCTCTGAAACAAAAAATCTCTGCAAAAGGCAGTGAATCCTTTTGCGGAGATTTTTTGTTCGCTTAATCTTTTATTTTATATAGCTTCCAATCACATCTTTTACCGTGCTGATCTTATGACACTTCCACGCATCAGCCCCGCAGAAGATCAATCCATCATCAATGTTTCCTCTGACAGCCTCGATCAGGCGCTCCGTGATGCAGTAAACTGTCTCACCGGGATTGCAGGCAGACATACAGTTAAAACAGTGCTTCGGCTTGATCCTGCCTTCTCTCTGGACGATTTCCATAAATTTATTTTTGATGGCCCGCCCCGGCATTCCCACCGGACTCTTTACGATTGTGATATCTTCTTTTTTGCAGTTAATATAAGCTTCTTTATACCTGATATCAGCATCACATTCCTCAGTGGTGACAAACGGAGTGGCAATCTGCACGCCGGAAGCTCCCATAGAAAGACAGTGCTCCATGTCTTCTTTGGAAGAAACTCCTCCCGCCACGATAACCGGAATGTCTTTTTCATACTTTTCTTCATATGGTTTTACCATGTCTATGATCTCACGGATCGTATCGTCATAGTTTTCATAAGTCTCATCGCTGACAAGCTCTTCGTATTTAAATCCCAGATGACCTCCGGCCTTCGGCCCCTCGATCAGAAGCGCATCCGGCGCCGTCTGATGTTTTTTATCCCACATCTTGAGAATCACCCGCGCCGACTTTTTCGGGGATACGATCGGGACAAGCTTTGTCCTGCTTCCCTTTGCCAGAGCCGGAAGCTCTGTCGGAAGTCCCGCGCCTGAAATGATCAGGTCAATGCCGTTTGCAATCGCTTCCTTTACATAGTTGGCATACAGCCTTGTGGCTACCATAATGTTTATGCCGATGATACCGTCGGGCGCAATCTCTCTGGCCTTCCTGATGTGTTTTTTCATGGCACGCATGTTGGCCCCCTCAGGGTCCTTCTCAAAATCCGGCTCGTCGTATCCGATCTGAGCCGCCGACAGCACACCGATGCCGCCCTCTTTTGCAACAGCTCCCGCAAGGGAACTCAAACTGACACCTACGCCCATTCCCCCCTGTATAATAGGGATTTTCGCAACCAAATCCCCGATCTTTAATGGTTTCACTTCCATTACCTCCGTGGTCTTTCTTTCACTTACATCTTTCTAAAGCGCTGGTATCTCTCTTCTACAATCTCTTCCGGCGTTTTCTTCCTATATCGTTTCAGGAAATCAACAATCATCTCTCTGATCTCCTCTGAAAGTTCGATAATATTATCAATGCTTGCAGGTTCGGGTTCTCTGATAACCTTCTCGATCACTCCGAGTTCCTTTAAATCTGCCGCTGTGATCTTCATTACTTTTGCAGCCTCGGATGCTCTGCTTCCGTCTTTCCACAAAATACTTGCAAACCCTTCCGGGGAAAGGACTGAGTAAGTGGAGTTTTCCATACTCCACACCTCATTGCCGACAGCCATGGCGATGGCTCCGCCGCTGCCGCCTTCTCCGATCATAATTGAAAGGATCGGAACTTTCAGGGAAGACATCTCATAAAGGTTCCTCGCAATCGCCTCACCGATACCGCCCTCTTCAGCTTCGATGCCGCAGAAGGCTCCCGGCGTATCCACAAAACAGATGACCGGACGGTGAAATTTCTCTGCCTGGCGCATGAGACGCATAGTCTTCCTGTAGCCTTCCGGGGAAGGCATTCCGAAGTTCCTTTTTATATTTTCTTTTGTAGAACGGCCTTTCTGCTGTCCGACAACTGTGACCGGAATCCCGTCTATGGATGCCAGCCCTCCTACGATCGCCCCGTCATCGCCAAATAAGCGGTCTCCGTGCAGAGACATATAACGGTCAAAAATCGTTGTGATGTAGTCCAGGCTGGTCGGCCGCTCCGCTGACCTGGAGATCTCGACTCTCTCCCATGGTGTTAAATTATTATGACTCATAACAACAACTCCTTATAATGGTGGCAAGCACTTTCCGCAGGTTCTTCCGCTCAACGATCTTATCCACAAATCCGTGCTCCAGCAGAAATTCAGATCTCTGGAAACCATCCGGAAGCTTCTGTCCGATGGTCTGCTCGATGACTCGCGGCCCTGCAAATCCAACCAATGCTCCCGGTTCCGCCAGTATGACATCTCCCAGCATGGCAAAACTTGCAGTCACTCCTCCGGTCGTCGGATCTGTCAGTACACTGATATACAAAAGTCCCGCCTGGTCATGTCTTCTCAAAGCCGCCGATGTCTTTTCCATCTGCATCAGGGAAATGATTCCCTCCTGCATCCTGGCTCCTCCCGAACATGTAAAAATAATGATCGGGATTCTCTGATCAGTTGCTCTCTCGATGGCCCTTGTGATCTTTTCACCAACGACCTGGCCCATGCTGCCCATCATAAAATCAGCGCTCATGACTGCAATGGCCGCTTCACTGCCCCCAATCTTTCCTTTTCCCGTGATCACCGCTTCTTCCAGATTGGTCACAGATTTCTGGTGCTCCAGCTTTTTCAAATAGCCCGGAAACTCCAGCGGATCGGACGTGGCAAGTCCGGTGTCCCACTCCTCAAAGGTATTGCGGTCCAGGACCATGGCGATCCTTGTTCTCGGCCGTATTCTGAAATAATTTCCACAGTGGGGACAGATATAATAATTTTCAATAATGTCTTCGTTATAGACCGGCTTTCCGCAGTCACTGCATTTTTGGAACAGCCCTTCCGGCGCCTGGTATTCAAGCAGGGTATCTTTGGCTTTTTTTACCCGTTCCGCCTGCTTTTTCTCCTGAGGTGTCAATGTTCTTTTCTTAAACATTTCTTTTAACATGATGCTTCACCCTGGCTTTCTGTCTCTTCTTCCCGTTCCTTCTGGAACCTTTCAATAAATCCGGTATCTACATTTCCGTCAATAAAATCCTGATGATTGATGATGTCATACTGGTAATCAATGTTCGTCCTGATGCCTTCCAGCACCAGCTCTCCCAGAGCATTTCTGAGCTTCCTCAATGCCAGTTCACGGTTTTTGTCATATACGATCAGTTTTGCAACCATCGAATCATAGAACGGAGGAATCTGATAACCGGTAAACAGGGCAGAGTCAATGCGCACACCCTTGCCGCCCGGAAAATGTACGTTTGTAACGGTTCCCGGACTCGGCCTGAAATCGTGTTCCGTATCCTCTGCATTTACCCTTACCTCGATGGCGTGTCCGGAGATATGGATATCCTTCTGCTGATAAGTCAGATACCTTCCCGCCGCAATGCGAATCTGTTCCCTGATCAAGTCTATGCCGGTGACCCATTCCGTGACCGGATGTTCTACCTGAATCCTGGTGTTCATCTCAATGAAATAGAAATTCCCGTCCTGGTCCTTCAGGAATTCAATGGTGCCTGCGCTGTAATATCCGGCCGCTTTTGCCGCTTTGACTGCAATGGCTCCCATCTTCTCTCTGAGTTCTTTGTTAATGGCCGGTGACGGTGACTCCTCGATCAGCTTCTGATGACGTCTCTGGATGGAACAGTCCCTCTCACCCAGATGAACTACATTTCCGTATTTATCAGCCAGAATCTGAAATTCGATATGTCTCGGATCACGGATATATTTTTCAATATACATGGTGCCGTCTCCGAAAGCATTTTCTGCTTCCCGCTTTGCCGTTTCAAATATATGTTCAAACTCTGCGGAATCTTCGCAGATCCTCATGCCCTTGCCTCCGCCGCCTGCGGATGCCTTGATCATGACAGGATATCCCATCTCATCGGCAGTCTTCCTGCCCTCCAAAGCTTCATAAACCGCATCTTTGGTCCCCGGCACAACCGGAACACCCGCTTCCATCATCGTCTTTCTGGCAGAAGATTTATCCCCCATCTTGTCAATGATTTCTGCGGAAGGCCCGATAAAGGATATGTTGCACTTTTCACACATGCGGACAAACTTGCTGTTCTCCGATAAAAATCCGAATCCCGGATGAATGGCATCCGCTCCTACCGCCATGGCAGCTCCAATGATCCTTTCCATATCCAGATAGCTGTCCTTTGCAGGCGCAGGACCGATACAGACGGTCTCGTCCGCCAGCTGTGCGTGCAGAGCCTCTTTATCCGCCTCGGAGCAAACCGCTACAGAAAGGATGTCCATCTCACGGCAGGCCCGGATAATGCGCACCGCGATCTCTCCTCTGTTTGCAATTAAAATTTTCTTAAACATACGACGCTTCCTCCTAGCCGATCATGAATGTGATTTCGCCGGACGCGACGACCTTTCCGTCCACCGTTGCGGTTCCCTTGCCGACGCCTACCGGTCCTTTCACCTTGATCATCTCTACTTCCAGATTCAGCACGTCTCCTGGTACGACTTTTCCGCGGAATTTTGCCTTATTGACTCCGCCTAAAAATCCAATCTTTCCTTTATTCTCTTCCGCAGAAAGGCAGCACACGGCTCCCACCTGAGCCAGTGCCTCGATGATCAGCACACCCGGCATCACCGGCTCCTGCGGAAAATGTCCCGCAAAGAACGGTTCATTGTATGTCACGCATTTTTTGCCCACTGCCCTTTTTCCGACTTCCATTTCCTCAATCCGGTCAACCAGAAGAAACGGGCTCCTGTGTGGGATAATATTCATAATTTCTTTAATATTCAGCATATGTTTCCCCTTTCCTACCGGATAATGACCAGAGGTTCCCCGTATTCCACGATATCCCCGTTATGAACCGGGATGCTCACTACGGTTCCTTCAAACTCACTCTCCACTTCGTTCATCAGCTTCATAGCTTCAACAATTCCAATGATCTGTCCCTTTGTCACCGTATCACCTACCTGCACGAACGGTTCTGCTCCTTCCGACGGAGCTGCATAAAAAGTCCCGACCAAAGGAGCTGTCACGGCATTGCCTTCCGCCTCTTTTACTTCCGGCAGAACTTCCGGCGTGTTCTGCGGCGCAGGAGCCGCCGCGGGTACAGGCGGCGCTGCCAATTCCGGTGCTGCCAGGACTCTTTCCTTCTTCTTTGACAGCTTTACTGAGAAATCATCATCTTTATATTCAAACTTATCGACATCTGACTCTGATAATGCCTGGATCAGTTCTTTCATTTCCTCTAATTTCATAGTCTATCCTCCCTATTCCGCAAACTTTTTGATCAGAAGTGTTGCATTATGCCCTCCGAACCCAAGTGAATTGCTCAAAGCATAATTGACCGTGCGGTCTGTGACCGGCTCTAATGTGTAATCCAGGTCACATTCCTCATCCGGCACCTTAAGTCCTACGGTCGGATGAATGTAGTCTTCCAGAACAGTTTTTACACAGGTGATAAACTCAATGGCTCCGGCAGCCCCAAGTCCGTGACCGATCATAGATTTTGTAGAACTGATCTTCAAGTCTTTGGCGTGCTCTCCGAAGGTTGTTTTGATCGCTTTCGTCTCAAACTTGTCGTTGGCCGGTGTACTCGTTCCGTGGGCGTTAATATAGTCCACATCATCGGGACGAATCTCCGCCTCGTCAATGGCAAACTGCATCGCACGCGCTGCACCCTCTCCGTCTTCTGCCGGAGATGTGATATGGAAAGCATCGCTGGTAGCACCATATCCCACGACTTCCGCAAGGATCCTGGCACCTCTGGCTTTGGCGTGCTCCAATGTCTCGAGCACTACTACGCCTGCTCCCTCTCCAATAACAAATCCGTCTCTTTCCTTATCAAACGGAATGGATGCACGTTTTGGATCTTCAGAACTGCTCAGTGCTGTCAGAGAGGCAAATCCCGCCACAGCTACCGGCGTGATGCAGGCTTCCGTTCCTCCTGCCACCATCACATCTGCCTCGCCGCACTGGATCGAGCGGAATGCTTCTCCAATAGACTGCGTGCCTGTAGCACATGCAGTAACTACATTGATGCTCTTGCCCCTTAACCCAAACGCAAGGGAAACATTTCCCGCAGCCATGTTGGAGATCATCATCGGAACCACCAGAGGCTTGACTCTGTTAGGACCCTTTGTACGGATGACTTCGGTGTTTTTTTCTACAATCTGCAGACTTCCTGTTCCCGACCCGACAGATACACCAATCCTCGCTGTATCTTCTTTTTCCAGATCCAGTCCGGAATCCTCGATAGCCTCTTTGGCCGCAGCCACGGCGTACTGGGAGAACAGTTCCATTCTCCTTGCAGAACGCGGGTCTATATAATCTTTCGCTTTAAAATCCTTTACTTCTGCTGCCAGATGAGTTTTGTATTCACTGGCATCAAAATGACTGATTGGAGCAAATCCAGTCTTTTGCTGTTTAATTCCGTCCCAGAACTCTTCCACACTGTTTCCGATCGGAGTAATCGCACCCATTCCGGTGACTACGACTCTCTTTAAATTCTTCATACTGTTCTCCTTTACATTCCCATTCCGCCGTCTACACTGATCGTCTGCCCAGTAATATAGGACGCTTTGTCAGATGCTAAAAATGCTACTGTCTCTGCGATATCCTTTGTAGTCCCTACTTTTTTTAACGGGATCGTATCGATGATTCCCTTTTTCACGTCCTCCGGAAGCACTTCCGTCATCTCCGTATCTATGTACCCCGGTGCCACTGCATTGACCGTGATTCCCCTGGAACCAAGCTCTCTTGCCAGTGATTTGGTCATGCCGATGACTCCTGCCTTGGAGGCACAGTAATTCATCTGACCGGCATTTCCGATCACGCCGGAAACGGAAGACATATTGATGATATGGCCGGACTTCTGTTTCAGCATAATCCTTGCCACATGTTTCATGCAGTTGAATGTTCCTTTCAGATTGACATTGATCACCTGATCGAACTCATCCTCGCTCATCTTCATAGCCAGGTTATCTTTTGTAATTCCTGCGTTGTTGACCAAAATGTCAATGGAACCGAATTCTTTTTTCACGGAAGCCATCATTTCCTTTGCAGTATTAAAATCGGAGACATCGCCCTGATATGTTTGGGCTTCTCCTCCGTTTTCTTTGATCACAGCGACCACTTCTTCGGCTTTTTCTCTGGACCCGCAGTAATTGACGATGACTTTCGCCCCATAGCCTGCAAGAGTCAGTGCCACTTCACGGCCAATCCCACGGCTTGCGCCTGTGACAACAGCTACTTTTCCTTCTAACATGATAAGACCTCCTCAAGTTTTTTCAAATCTTCTTTTTTCTCTATATTAATCACTTTCATCTTCCGGTCGATCTTTCTCATAAATCCGGACAGAGTTCTTCCAGGACCGATCTCGATAAAAGTATCTGCTCCCGCTTCTATCATTTTATGTATAGATTGTTCCCAACGGACAGAAGAATAAACCTGTTTTCCCAGCAGGTCTTTCACCTGGTCTTTAGAAGTGACAAATTCTGCAGTCGTATTTGACACATAAGGTATCTTGGGATCATGAACTTCCACGTCTCTTAAGACCTCAAGCAGTTTCTCTCCGGCAGGCTTTAACATAGGAGAGTGAAACGGCCCGCTGACTTTCAGCGGAAGAACTCTTTTGGCCCCTGCCTCGCGAAGGACATCTGCCGCTGCCTCGACGGCTTTGGCCTCCCCTGATATCACAATCTGTCCGGGGCAGTTGTAATTGGCGATGGAGACAACTCCGTCCACTCCGGGAAGCACGGCCTCGATCTCTTCTTTCTTCATGCCGAGAACAGCCGCCATGGCTCCTTCTCCGGCAGGCACTGTATCCTGCATGAGAATTCCTCTCTGGCGGACTACTTTGACCGCATCCTCAAAGTTCATGACCCCGCCCGCAACAAGGGCACAGTATTCTCCGAGACTTAAACCGGCTGTCATATCGGCTTTTATACCCATGGCTTCGATCTCTCTTAAAATGGCCACACTGGCTGTCACCATGGCCGCCTGTGTATACTCCGTAATGTTGATGTCTTCATTTTCCTCAAAGCACAATGCCTTCACATCAATATCCAACACTTCATTTGCTTTTTCAAATACTTCTGCGCTGTGTTCAAAAGAGTCATAGAACTCTTGTCCCATACCGACATACTGTGCTCCCTGTCCCGGAAACATAAAAACAATTTTACCCATCGCTATCACCTCGTCAATTACTTTGAGTTTCAAAATATCTGTTTCTAAAAAATTGACTTATAACCTCAGATCATCAGTTATAAGCCAATATTTTGTCAATCTTAATCTTCTACACCTTTATTCTTTAAGTAGTTGATTACATCTTCGACAGTGTTCAGTTCTGTCAGATCGTCAGACGGAATCTCTACATCGTACTCTTCTTCTAATGCCATAACTAATTCAAATAAGTCCAGGGAGTCAGCTCCTAAGTCATCTTTGAAAGATGTCCCTAACGCAATTTCACTTTCATCAACGCTTAACTGTTCTGCAATGATTTCCTTCATTTTCTCTAACATAATTTAATCTCCTTCATACCTCATAATAGTTTGATTATCAAAGTATACCTACTTATACCCGAACTTGTCAAGTAAATTCACTCCTATATTATACTAACTCGCATACAAATATGCAAGGAAGTTATTAGGAAATAACGGTAAAAAAATCTGTATCTCTATTCTTCCTCCGAATACCGGGCCAGCAGAATATCTTCTGCTTTTTTGTTCCAGAATCCCCCGGCTTCATCGCATGCATCTGCCAGCTGTTCAAATAAAGGATCTTCTTTTCCCAGTTTCCGAAAATCCTCAATCGCCGTCAGCGGCATAGAGATGTGCGTGTACACGATCTTTTTCTCTCCCGGCATCTTCTTTAAATACAGTGTAGTATCCACAACCGCATCAAGGCCGCCGATGTGAGTAATGTTCATAGCCGCATCAACCTTCTTGTCACGGAGCAGTTCAAGGGCTTCCTCCATATCGCTTCTAAGACCCCCGGATGAGCCGATGAGCTTGGTCTTGAGATAATGGCTGCCGTAGATGTTCATGCCAGCCCTGTACTTCTTGTCCGCCGTGGCCGCATAGATATTCATGCAGCCGTCCATGGCCATGATCCTGTTCCCGGTCTCCGCCACATTTTTCGGCGGGGCATAGACGAAGACATCGTCATACCCCTTTTCATTGGTCAGCGCCAGAAGTGCAGAGGCGGGGTCTACCATTATAGACGGATTTATATAGTAAAGTTCCACTCCGTTTCGCTGGGCTTCCTGCACCGGGATCAGTCTTCTGGCTTTGGCAATCCGGTCTTCGTTAATGTCCGTCACTACAAGCCTTTTCGGTTTCTTCTCCATAGCCAGGACATAGCGGATGGCCATCAGCCCCATGGGTCCGCATCCTCCGAGGATCACTGTATTGCCGCCTTCTTTAATGCCGGAGATGTGGTCATGGGAACCGGGTTTACTGTGATAATTGGAGTGAAAGCTTCCTACGATGCTGTACAGTGCCTGTGCCACCGTCGCCTCATAGTAGCTTTCCCCCTCAAAAGTAAGCAGACACCCCTTTTCAATCACTTCTCCCGGGACAATGCAGTAAGTGGCAGCTCCGCCGAAATACTCATAGGAATAACCGGGAGACTCGATCTGACCCGGTATCTCAGGAACAACTACATACTTATCCCCCGGACGGTACTGATCCTTCCACTTCTCACCCACCTGTTCAATGACACCGGCGAATTCATGTCCGATCAAGATCGGATATCTCCGTATGTTCTTCGGAACCCTCAGATGCCTCTGTGCAAGCGTGATCTCTTTTAAAGTAGACATGGCAATTCCATTGCAGAGGATCTTGAGCAGGATCTCGTCCTCTTTGATCCCGGGAAGTTCAAATTCTTCCATCCTGATGTCCTTTACCCCATAAAGTCTGACGCCTTTTACCTTCATAGTCACCGCCCCTTTTCACACAATGCAGGTCAAATGGAAATTATTTTCTAAGATTATAACAGAAACGGAGATAAAAAAAAAGACTTGTAACTGAGGATCAGAAGAAGAACACAAAAGAATCAAACTTTCATCACATTTTGTTTAGCATTCTCTTTTATTCTGTTTAGAGACAACATAAAAGGAGGCAGTAAATTGATTGAAGTAAAACACCTTACAAAGAGCTATGACAGTCATCCGGCTTTGGATGACCTGTCATTTACGATCGAGAAAGGCCGGGTCTATGGTTTCCTCGGACCTAACGGCGCCGGAAAGTCCACCACGATGAATATCATGACCGGATATATCGGTGCAGACAGCGGAGAAGTCCTGATCAACGGATTCGATATTTTAAAAGAGCCGGAGAAAGCAAAAAGATCCGTGGGATATCTTCCGGAAATTCCGCCCCTCTATCCGGATATGACCGTCCGGGAATATTTGAGTTTCGTATCTGAATTGAAAGATATCCCCAAGGAGAACAGGGCAGCACAGACAGATGAAGTCCTGGGCCTGGTCAGGCTTACCGATGTTTCCAGCCGCCTGATCCGCAATCTTTCCAAGGGATACCGCCAGAGAACCGGTCTCGCGGCTGCAGTGCTTGGTTTCCCCGATGTCATTATTCTGGATGAGCCGACGGTTGGCCTGGACCCAAAGCAGATTATCGAAATCCGGCAGCTCATTCGCACGCTCTCCAAAGACCATACGATCATCCTCAGCTCTCATATTCTGGCGGAGGTCCGGGAGATCTGCGATTATGTCCTCATTATTTCCAAAGGGCGCCTGGCAGCCGAGGGTACACCAAAACAGCTGGAAGAGATGTCCCGCGGAAAAGATACCGTGGAGCTTACCATTATGTCGGACCCGGCCCGGATACAGTCAGTCCTGGATTCTCTCTCCGGCATACGCACGATCTGCTGGAAAGGAGACACAGGAGAGTCCTGCGATATCTCAGTGGAATTCTCCGGTGACAGCCAGAAGATCTGCCGGGAAATTTCTCTCGCTTTTGCAAGAGAAGGAATCCCGGTCACCAGGATTTATATTTCCAGGACGACTCTTGAAGACGTCTTCCTGGAATTGACTGACACAGACATTCAGGAACAGGAAGGGGATGAAAAAGATGAAAGCAATTTATAAACGGGAACTCCGCTCCTATTTTACCTCAATGACTGGCTGTGCCTTTGCGGCATTCCTCACTGTCATCGGCGGCGTATATTTTATGGTATATAACCTGACCAGCGGATATCCCTATTTTTCTTATTCGCTGTCCGGCGTCATCTTTGCTGTTTTGATTACAGTCCCGGTTCTTTCCATGAAATGCTTTGCGGAGGAAAGAAAAAACAAAACAGACCAGCTGCTTCTGACCTCGCCTGTATCTCTGACAAAGATCATCCTAGGCAAATACTTTGCAATGATCACAGTGTTCGCCATTCCATGCCTGATCTACTGCCTGTTTCCTCTGATCATCAAGTTTCAGGGAAACGCCCATCTTCTGGTGGACTATTCTTCGATTCTGGCATTTTATCTGCTGGGCTGTGTCTTTATCGGCATCGGAATGTTTCTGTCTTCCCTGACAGAGAGCCCGGTCATTGCGGCGATCAGCACCTTCGGGGTTTTATTTTTTTTGTATATGCTTGACAATCTCTTAAACTATATTCCGACCAGCGCGCTCAGCGGCGTCATTATCACCATCCTGATCCTGTCACTGGCGGCAGGGCTGATCTATCATATTACAAAAAACCATGTCATAGCCGGAACTGTGGAAACTGCCGGTGTAGTCATAAGTATTGCAGTATATTTTATAAAATCGTCTGTATTTGAAAATTTCATTCATGACATCCTGGAACATTTCGTCCTGACCGGCGTTTTTTATAATTTTGCCCAGAACTACATTTTTGATATCGGGGGGCTTTTATACTATCTCTCCGTCATCATTCTTTTTATTTTCTTGACCGTACAGACATTTCAGAAAAGACGATGGAGTTAGGAGGACTGGAAGTGGATAAAATAAAACAATTATTTCAGACAAAGGATTCCAAGAAAGGCTCATATAGCATAGCTGTTACCGCCGTTGTCATAGGAATCGTGATCCTGTTTAATCTTCTTGTGGCCCAGCTGCCTCAAAAAGTGCGGCAGATCGATATCAGCGACACTAATATATATGAGATCTCATCAGCAAGCCAAAAGCTGCTTCAAAATTTGAAGAATGATGTCAGCCTTTATGTGATCGCAGAAAAAGGCAGCACCGATGACCGCATCAAGACCTTTATCACTAAGTATGCCTCTCTCTCCGGCCACCTGAAAGTGGAATGGATAGACCCTGTCCTGCATCCCTCCGCGCTGACAAAATATGATACGGAAAAGAACAGTATCGTCGTATCCTGCAAAGCAACGGACCGGCAGACTTCGATCTCCTTCGACGATATTTTAGTAACGGAATCTTCTTATTATAATACATCTTCTTCCGCCACAAAGTTTGACGGAGACGGGCAGCTGACCAGTGCGGTTAATTATGTGACAAACACAAAAGAATACAAGGCTTATTACACTGCCGGGCACGGTGAAACTGCCCTGTCATCTTCTGTCACAGGCCTGATGGAAAAATCCAGGATCTCTGTGACTGAACTGAATCTCCTGACTGCCTCATCCATACCGGAGGACTGCGACCTTCTTATACTCAACGGCCCGACCAGTGATCTCACCAAAGATGAAGCCAAAGTTCTGACCACTTATCTGAAAAAAGGAGGAAACGTCATGTCCCTCCTGGCCTATACAGACAAGAGCATGACACGACTCTATGGTATTTTGGAAGACTATGGCCTGAAAGTTGCCAATGGATATATTGCCGACGCAGAGCGCTGCTATCAGGGAAATTATTATTATCTCATACCGAACTTATCTGTGAGCGGCGATATGGCCTCCGGTATCTCCTCAAATTCTGTTCTGATGATCAACTCGAAAGGCATGACGCAGGCAGATCCTGTCCGGGATACCATCAACGTGGAATCTTTCATGACCACTTCAGAAAACGGATGTGCCGTCACAGAGAAGAAACAGACACAGGGAACCTATCTATTGGGAGCCGTATCTACAGAATCGGTCACCGTAAAAGACAGCGGCGGAAAGAAGAAAAAGAAAGACAGCCGTCTGACCGTCTACGGAAGCAATATGCTCATTGACGCACAGGTAACAGAATCTTTCTCAACGTTGGAAAACCTTACGCTGTTCATGAATTCTGTGACAGCGAATCTGGACAGTGCAGATAATATTTCCGTCTCGCCGAAGAGCCTCCAGGTGACTTATAACAGCATCGCACACCCGGGTATCTTCAGTATCCTGATCATTTTTGTCATTCCTTTCATGGTCATTGCCGGAGGCTTTGTCGTCTGGTTCCGCCGAAGAAGAAGGTAAGGAGGTTTCTATGAGACAGAAAAAAACATTGATCATTCTGATTCTGGTCTTTGCAGGGCTTCTTGCCCTATACGCCGGACTCCGCATGTATCAGAAAAAACAGTCTGTACAAAAAAGTTCTGCTGACAAACTGATCATTAAAAATATGTCGGATCTTACCTCTATTTCCTATAACAACGGGCAGAATCTGTCTTTTGTGAAAAGGAACGGTACATGGTTTTATGAAAAAGACAGCGAATTTCCTGTGGAACAGAGTTATCTCACCTCCATGGCATCTCAGTTTCAAAAAATTGAGGCTGTCCGGAAATTAAAAAACGGCGACAGTCTTAAAGATTATGGGCTGGAACAGCCCGCCTATACGATCAGGGTGAAGGATAAAAAAGGAACACAGACCACTTATTATATCGGCAATACATCCGGAGACAACTATTATCTGACCCTGGATGACAAATCGACTGTTTATACTGTATCCGCAGATCTTCTTTCAGGCTTATCTTACTCCCTGAATGATATGATGCAAACGGATACCTTCCCCACACTGAGCAGCGGGAATCTGAAAAAAGTTGTCATAACAAACGGCAGCAGGAAAAAGACCTACACATCCAAATCAAAAAATGATATGGACAGCATTGCCGGAGGACTTGGAGTGTTCACGTTCGGCGACTGTCAGAACTACTCAGTCAAAGATAAAGACCTCGCAAAATACGGTCTGGACAGTGATTCCCGTGTCACGGTAGATATTACCTATAAGGATACAGAAACAAAGAAATCAAAATCCCTCACCTTGTATATCGGCTCCAAAGATAAGAGTGGAGAAAATTACTATGTGAAGCTGAAAGATTCCAAAATGGTCTATTTAAGCGACGCGGATATTGTAAAGAATATCCTGAATCCTTAGATTTCGTTTTAACAAATACAAAAAGAGACTGCGGGCGCAGTCTCTTTTCTATATGTTTTCTATCCGAAATATCTTTTTAATAATCCTTCAAAAGCTTTTCCGTGGCGGGCTTCATCCCTTGCCATCTCATGTACAGTGTCATGGATTGCGTCTAAGT
>ENA-OPRK01000828-OPRK01000828.1-human-gut-metagenome-genome-assembly--contig:-NODE-828-length-14680-cov-46.045949_pt1 | contig 14680 bp, 10 predicted proteins | sample MGYA00241793_ERZ501877 | MGnify/ENA primary metagenome ERZ501877 (study PRJEB25962, sample SAMEA1966253) | human gut metagenome | biome: human gut; feature: human-associated habitat; material: faeces... | reverse complement strand
AGCAGAACTGTAAAATATAAAAGAGGTTGTGCCAACGTTTTGACACAACCTCTTTCTTTTTAACAACCAGAGTTTTATATATCACTCTAAAAGAGACATGTATGTATCATTCACTGCATATATGTTTATTATACAGCTCAATACATGTATTATATATATCATAGACACATCATATATATTATATATAACACATATATTTGCTTGATTATTCGTTTTTTCTTTATCTTTGTAGCCTTAAATAAGAAAGTTCATAAAAAGTATAGATATGCTTACCATTAAACAAATTACAGAAAACACAGAGGCGGTACTCCGCGGACTGGAAAAGAAGCATTTCAAAAATGCAAAGGAAACGATCGATCAAGTGATCGCTCTTAACGACAAGAGACGTAGCACACAAAATGAATTAGATAAGAATCTGGCAGAGGTTAACTCGCTTTCACGCACCATCGGTCAACTGATGAAAGAAGGCAAGAAAGAGGAAGCTGAGACTGCACGCGCACGCGTTGCCGAACTAAAAGAAGGTAACAAAGAATTAGACGCCGCTATGACACAGGCTGCAACAGATATGCAGAATGTACTTTACACCATCCCCAACATTCCTTACGACAGCGTACCCGAAGGTGTAGGCGCTGAAGATAACGTAGTGGAAAAAATGGGAGGTATGGAAACTGAACTTCCTAAAGATGCACTCCCCCACTGGGAACTGGCTAAGAAATATGATTTAATAGACTTCGACCTGGGTGTAAAAATCACAGGTGCAGGTTTCCCTGTATATAAAGGTAAAGGCGCACAACTTCAACGCGCTCTTATCAACTTCTTCCTGGACGAAGCACGCAAATCCGGATATACTGAAATCATGCCACCGACAGTAGTTAACGCAGCTTCCGGCTATGGCACAGGACAGCTTCCTGACAAAGAAGGACAAATGTATCATTGCGAAGTAGATGATTTATATCTGATTCCGACAGCAGAAGTGCCTGTAACCAACATCTACCGTGATGTAATTTTGGAAGAAAAACAGTTGCCAATAATGAATTGCGCCTATACACAATGTTTCCGTCGTGAAGCTGGTTCCTATGGTAAAGATGTGCGCGGACTGAATCGTCTGCACGAATTCTCCAAAGTAGAATTGGTTCGCATTGACAAACCGGAACACTCCAAACAATCTCATCAGGAAATGCTAGACCACGTAGAAGGTCTGTTGCAAAAACTGGAACTTCCATATCGTATCCTCCGCCTCTGTGGTGGTGATATGAGTTTCACTGCTGCCCTTTGTTTCGACTTCGAAGTATATTCAGAGGCACAGAAACGCTGGTTGGAAGTAAGTTCCGTATCCAATTTCGATACCTATCAGGCCAATCGTCTGAAATGCCGTTACCGTAATGCAGAAAAGAAAACCGAACTCTGCCACACACTGAACGGTTCAGCATTAGCACTGCCACGTATCGTTGCTGCCCTACTCGAAAACAACCAGACTCCGGAAGGCATTAGAATTCCGAAAGCGTTGGTTCCGTACTGCGGCTTCGACATGATAGACTAAGACTTGATCTGACAGACTAATAAAAGCACCCTTATATAGAGAGCCACTCATCAAAAGAGTGGCTTTTCTTTTATATTTCGCAAATAAGCTGTATCTTTGCCAAAATTTATATCATTCTGATAGCAGTTACGTAATAAAAACAACAAATTAATTAGATAATGAACAAAATCATTAGCAAGGAACGCTTTTCTGAAAAAGTATTCAAATTTGAAATTGAAGCTCCTTTAATTGCTAAATCTCGTAAGGCCGGACACTTCGTCATCGTACGTGTAGGCGAAAAAGGAGAACGTATGCCATTGACTATCGCAGGTTCCGACCTGAAAAAGGGTACCATTACTCTGGTAGTGCAGGAAGTCGGGCTTTCTTCTACCCGTCTCTGCGAGCTGAATGAAGGCGAATCTATCACTGACGTAGTAGGCCCACTCGGACAAGCTACCCATATAGAAAAATTCGGAACAGTAATCTGCGCTGGTGGTGGTGTAGGTGTGGCTCCGATGCTTCCTATCGTACAGGCTTTGAAGGCTGCCGGTAACCGTGTTATCACTGTATTGGCTGGACGCAATAAAGATCTCATCATCTTGGAAAAAGAAATGCGTGAAAGCTCTGACGAAGTAATTATCATGACGGATGACGGTTCTTACGGCCGGAAAGGTCTGGTGACAGAAGGTGTAGAAGAAGTTATCAAACGTGAGAAAGTAGACAAATGTTTCGCTATTGGCCCTGCCATCATGATGAAATTCGTTTGCTTGCTGACTAAAAAATATGAAATTCCGACAGATGTTTCGCTAAACACTATCATGGTGGACGGAACTGGTATGTGCGGCGCTTGCCGTATCACTGTAGGAGGAAAGACTAAATTCGTTTGTGTAGATGGTCCGGAATTCGACGGTCACCAGGTGAATTTCGACGAAATGCTGAAACGTATGGGTGCGTTCAAGAATATCGAACGCGAAGAAATGCATAAGCTGGAATCGGAATGTGAAGCAACCAAAGAAATCGATGAAAAAAGTCGTAATGCTGCTTGGAGGCAGGAGTTACGCAAATCCATGAAGCCAAAAGAACGTACGGCTATTCCTCGTGTAGAGATGAATGAACTCGATGCTGAATACCGTTCACACAGCCGTAAAGAGGAAGTTAATCAAGGATTAACAGCAGAACAGGCTGTTACAGAAGCCAAACGCTGTCTCGACTGTGCTAATCCTGGATGTATGGAAGGCTGTCCGGTAGGTATTGATATTCCCCGCTTCATTAAGAATATCGAACGCGGTGAGTTCCTCGAAGCTGCTAAAACATTGAAAGAAACAAGTGCGCTCCCTGCAGTTTGCGGCCGTGTGTGTCCGCAAGAAAAACAGTGCGAATCAAAATGTATTCATCTGAAAATGAATGAAAAGCCCGTCGCTATTGGTTATCTGGAACGTTTCGCAGCTGATTACGAACGTGAAAGCGGGCAAATCTCCGTACCTGTCATCGCAGAGAAGAACGGTATTAAAATAGCTGTGATCGGCTCGGGACCTGCAGGATTGGCATTTGCCGGAGATATGGCTAAATATGGATATGATGTAACTGTATTCGAAGCATTGCATGAGATTGGTGGTGTGTTGAAATATGGTATTCCCGAATTCCGTTTGCCAAACAAGATTGTAGACGTAGAAATCGATAACCTTAGCAAGATGGGGGTTAACTTCATCAAAGACTGTATCGTAGGAAAAACAATCGGCGTAGAGGACTTGAAAGCTGAAGATTTCAAAGGAATATTTGTGGCTTCCGGCGCCGGGCTGCCTAACTTTATGAATATCCCGGGAGAGAATTCCATCAATATCATGTCGTCCAACGAATACCTCACTCGCGTTAATCTGATGGACGCTGCCAGTGAAGATTCGGACACTCCGGTAGCTTTCGGTAAAAACGTAGCAGTAATCGGTGGTGGTAATACAGCGATGGACTCTGTTCGTACTGCCAAACGTCTTGGTGCAGAGCGCGCTATCATTATCTATCGCCGTTCGGAAGAGGAAATGCCTGCACGTATCGAGGAAGTAAAACATGCTAAAGAAGAAGGAGTTGAATTCCTTACACTACATAATCCGATCGAATATATTGCTGATGAACAAGGTTGCGTAAAACAGGTTATTTTGCAAAAGATGGAATTAGGCGAGCCGGATGCTTCCGGACGTCGTAGTCCTGTAGCCATCCCGGGAGCAACAGAAACAATTGATATCGACTTGGCAATTGTCAGCGTCGGAGTATCCCCTAACCCAATTGTTCCAAGCTCCATCAAAGGACTGGAACTAGGACGAAAAGGAACCATCACTGTGGATGACAACATGGAATCTTCCATCCCTATGATTTATGCAGGAGGCGATATCGTTCGCGGTGGAGCTACTGTTATTCTGGCAATGGGCGATGGCCGTAAAGCCGCTGCCGCCATGAATGAACAATTGAAGGCAAACGCCGGTAACTAATTGCCGCTTATTAACAGGTGGGCTAAAACCAACTCACACGTGGGCGGAACATCACTCGTCCCCCGGCATAAAAATAAAATAAGAAAAGCCCCGTCTACAAAATGTAAACGGGGCTTTTCTTATTTCAAATATCAAAGATACTTTCTACTTTACCACTTTGTTCGTCGCAGGATCGGGGAAGATTACAGCCGGTTTAAACGACTTGGCTTCCTCAAAATCCATCAATGCATAGGACATGATTATAACAATATCATCCGGTTGCACCTTGCGGGCAGCAGCACCATTCAGGCAAATTTTACCCGAACCGCGTTCACCTTTGATAATGTAGGTTTCAAAGCGTTCACCATTGTTATTATCAGCGATATACACTTTCTCTCCCGCAATCATGTTTGCAGCATCCAACAGGTCTTCATCAATCGTGATACTACCCATGTAGTTCAGATTAGCCTCTGTGACACGTGCACAATGAATTTTCGACTTCAACACTTCAATCATCATAAGGTTTCGTCTTTTTAGTTATTCTTTATATTTAATATTATCAATCAGCCGGACTTCTCCACAGAACACTGTGATGCATCCAACTGCATAGGAAGTATCTTCCCAATTACTAATTTTCTGCAATGTGTTTCCGTCTACAATCTCAAAATACTCCATGCGCAAACCCGGAGCAGCTTCGATTGCATCTTCTACCATCTTTTGCGTCTCGCTCACTGTGTGAGTGGCTGCAAAGTTACGACTTTTAAATAAGGTCCGGGAAATATTTAAAGCATTTTCACGTTCTTCTGCCGATAAACGTTTATTCCGGCTACTCAATGCCAGTCCGTCTTCCTCACGCACAATTGAACAACCTACAATTTCAAGGTTATATTTCAATTGTCGAACCATCTCACGAATAATTGCTAACTGCTGAAAATCTTTCTCCCCGAAATATGCGCGGTCCGGCTGTACGGCATTAAACAGTTTGCTGACAATCTGGCAAACACCGTTAAAATGCCCCGGACGGAAAGCACCTTCCATCACCGTATCTAATGGTGCATAGCTAAATTGACGGGTATCCGGTTCCGGATACATTTCGCTTACCGAAGGAGCAAAAGCGAAATCTGCTCCGCATTCTTCCAACAAACGGCAATCTGCATCTAATGTACGCGGATACTTCTCTAAATCGTTTTTATCGTTAAACTGCGTGGGATTCACAAAAACACTCACAACAGTTACACCATTCTCACTTACGCTGCGCTTTACCAGAGATGCATGTCCCGCATGTAAAGCACCCATTGTAGGAACCAGTCCCACCTTTTTACCTTGGGCTCTCAAGGCAGTCAATTCTGCCTGTAAGTCCTTGATAGTGTGCACTACTTTCATTTTCGTCAATTGGTTTATGTTTTACTCGTTTGCAAAAACTCTGCAAAATAAACTAATATTTGCCACATAAAGAAAGAATATCTTATTTAATGTGTCTTTTTTTTCGTATCTTTGCAGAATATTATAGTGAACTATTGTTATTATGACAAAGGCGAATAAAGTTTTATTTATTACTCAAGAGATTACACCTTACGTTTCAGAATCCGAAATGGCCAATATAGGTAGAAACCTTCCACAGGCGATACAAGAAAAAGGCCGTGAAATCAGAACCTTTATGCCTAAATGGGGAAATATCAATGAGCGCAGAAACCAGCTGCACGAAGTGATCCGCCTCTCCGGTATGAACCTGATTATCGACGATACTGACCACCCCTTGATTATAAAAGTTGCATCTATCCAATCCGCACGCATGCAGGTATATTTCATCGATAACGATGATTATTTCCAGAATCGTATGCAGACAGCGGACGAAAATGGTGTAGAATATGATGATAACGATAGCCGTGCCGTTTTCTACGCACGCGGCGTATTGGAAACAGTGAAAAAACTTCGCTGGTGTCCTGATGTCATTCACTGTCATGGCTGGATGACAGCTTTAGCTCCTCTTTATATAAAGAAAGCCTATAAAGACGAACCTTCTTTCCGCGATGCCAAAGTGGTATTCTCTGTTTATGAAGATGACTTCAAGAATACACTTAGCGATGACTTCGCAGCCAAATTGATGCTGAAAGGTATTTCCAAAAAAGATTTAGGTGATTTGAAAGAGCCGGTAGACTATGCTGCTCTATGCAAACTCGCCGTTGATTATTCGGATGGAGTCATACAAAACAGCGAAAAAGTAGACGAGTCTATTATTGAATATGCCCGCCAATCTGGCAAATTGGTACTTGACTATCAGAACCCGGAAAACTATGCAGATGCTTGCAACGAGTTCTACGATCAGGTATGGGATGCTACTGCAAACGAAGAAGAATAAAAAAATCAAGATACGACGATCATGAAAGCAAAATACGCCTTAATAGCTTTACTGGCAATCACTTTTTGGGGTTGTGATGATAACACTGCCGGACTGGGATTGGGAATGTTTCCGGGAAGCGACCAGAATATCAATGGAAAGCTATCTACATTTGATGTGACTACAGAATCCGTTCATGCCGGTAAGATATATGCAATGACTAATGTGGGGTATGTAGGTAAGTTCACTGATGAAACATTCGGAACTTATCAGGCAGGGTTCTTGGCACAACTTAATTGTCCTGAAGGAATGACTTTCCCAGAAGCTTTTTCTGGAACCACCGAAAGTGGTACTGGAAAGATGATGACAGATTTCAAAAACTTGGCAGAAGGTGTATCTGGTAACTACACCATCATTGAAGACGAGAAGGGAAATCCTATTGGTAACTGCCAAATCAATATTTATCTTTGGTATGACAGTTATTTTGGAGATTCATTAACAGCTTGCCGACTAAGTATGTATGTATTAGATAAGAAAAAAGGCGACAAGTATTGGAATGAAGACCCAGATGCTTATTATACCAATATCGACCCTACAAGATATTATGATAGTACGACAAGTTTATTAGGCAATAAATCTTATACAGCAGTTGATTTGTCTATTAGTGATTCCATACGTAATCTTTCAACTTACGTTCCTTATATTAAAATTACATTGGATCAGACTAAAACACAGGATTTGGGACTGAAACTTTTAAAAGACGGACGCACGAAAGACCTATACAAAAAATTTCAAAGTATATTCCCCGGATTGTACGTAAAAAGCGACTATGGAGACGGTACTATCCTCTACGTAAATTCCGTACAAATGGATGTAGCATTCTTGGAGCATGCCAGAGACAGCATAACAGGTGGTCTACTACACACATCTGCTGGAAAAGACTCTGTTATATACAACGGACGATCATTCACATCTACCCGTGAAGTCATCCAAGCCAATCGATTGGAAAACGATACGGAAAAAATTCAAGAATGTATAAATGAGTCCAAATGGACTTACTTAAAGAGTCCTGCAGGGATTTTCACTCAAATAACCCTCCCTATCAGTCAAATAGCAGAAAAGCTCCAAGGAGATACTTTGAATGCAGTTAAATTAGGAATTCCTATCTACAATGAAACTAGTGACAAGAAGTTTGGTATGTCTACTCCTCGTAATGTTTTATTAATACGTAAAAAGTATAAAGATAGTTTCTTTAAAGATAATCAGCTTAGTGATGGTATAACTTCATCTCTATTTAATCCTACTACTACTAGCTTTACTCAATATACATTCAACAACATTACTCAAATGATTAATGACTGTTTAGCAGATGGAGAACGAGAAGAAGCAGAAAAGAAGTTCAAGAATGGTGGAACGATAACTCTCCAAATAACTGACGCAGAAGGAAATGTCAAAGAAGAGCCTGTTGATAATATCGTAGATTGGGAAAGATTAAGCGATTGGAATAAATTTATACTTATTCCAGTACTTGTTACCACAGATTCTTCTTCAAGCAATAACTATTATGGTTCTTCGAGCAATGTTATTAGTATACAACATGACCTGAAACCTGGTTATGCACGATTAAAAGGAGGTACAAATGCCACAAATATTTCTTTAGATAAAGAACAACAAGATAAATACAAATTAAAACTTGAAGTTGTTTCTACAAACTTTGGAACAAAATCAAAATAAGAAATAGTTGAAATATTATAAAACAATAGCGCAGGTTACTCAATGTAACTTGCGCTATTGTTTTATAATATATTTATAGAGAAGTCAGATAGAATAATTCCATAATAAAAACCGTTCAAGCAGCAATCTTTGCTAGCGTACATTATAGTCACAAATAAGCCTAAGATTCCTGATTAATATAGAAGAAATAGTGACGGTATCGTCACCATATAGTGTCACTATTTCTATTAGATAGCGTTACTATCTTACAAAAGTATATCCTCCTACAAAGATCTTAGCTTAATCCATAAAAAAACCGCGAGTTTGATTTTATCTCACCCACGGTTTATAATAGATTCTTATACTTCTTATTTAACAGCAGCCTTTTTAGCTTTTCCCGTAGCCTTCTTCGGCTCGGCTGTTGCTTTCTTTACTTCAGCTTTCTTTGCAGCAGGTTTTGATTTAGTAGCAGGGGCCTCTTTCACCGGCTCTTTAGCATTAGTAGCCTTCTTGACTGCCGTTTTCTTTGCCGCTTCTACTTTTGCCTGTAATTTAGCCAATATCTTTTCCAATTCAGTAATCTCATCCCCCTGATTCTTAATGGTAGTCAACAAAGAATTTAATTCTTCACTGTCTACATCGGCAGGATATAGTGCATCTACCCGTTTGATAAAGTCACCCAAAATATTCATATAGTTGGTGAAAGCATCATAAGGAGAATCATAGATACCACGGTTCAACCACATTCCATTGTTCTTCGTTGTCATAAAACGGAAATTATTGCTAGCCTGCAAGTAATCCCAATCCTGCTTAATACGACGGTCATCACATAAATGAACACGTTCAGCTACACTATACAGTTTATTGAAAGCCTCACGTTGCATGACATTACCCAGCCAACAACTAGTATCTCTTTCTTCATCCACCCATGACATCGGATAGGCAACATCAAGCTGTGATACTGATTTCAACTTCGTCACGATTTCCGTCGGTGTAGAGAATGTGATTCCTTTAGCTTTTGCACATTCCGGCAGTGCCTTCATGAATTCAAGAATATTAGAAGACAACGGTTGAGCCATACCAAGTGCACTCAATTCCATAAAGATATTGATGACTTGTTCTTCTTGTGGCAATGCATCGATCCAATTAATATACTTATCGGCAAACAAAGGATATTCCGCCCAATCTGAATTAGAGAAGCGCAAACTGATGTCGTCAGAGAGTTTGAAATCCCGCAATAAGAGCTTAAGACTTGGAGCCTGATTACAGTGATAAACATAATGCGGACTCTTCCACCCCAACACATGTTTAGCACCTTCCGTCAACATCCCCTTGAAGCCCATAGAAGCTACCAATCCACCAATTTCATCAGAATAAATCAGACTAGAATTGCGGAACACTTTCGGTTCTTTGCCAAACATCTGTTTCATCTTATCACGTTGACGAAGTACTTCTTCACGGAAGCAATCCTCGTTAGCCAGTGAAGACAAACCATGCGAATAAGGCTCACATAAGAACTCGCAACACCCAGTTTCATTCAACTGGTGCAATAAATCAATGACTGCCGGAGCATGAATTTCCAATTGTTCCAAGGCTACTCCCGAGATAGAAAGCGCTACTTTAAAAGCTCCCCCCGAATTTTTCGCCATCTCAATCAATGTATTGAGAGCAGGAATATACGAACGTTCAGCGACCTCATTCATACCCGTTTCGTTGGCATAATCATCATAATAATAATGGTCATTACCAATATCGAAGAAACGATAACGTTTCAAATGGATAATTTGATGTATTTCAAAATAAAGACAGATAGTTCTCATTTTTATTTATTGTTTTGTTATTTACCATAGTTTCTTAACACAGACTCGTAGAGAGCACGGATTCTCAAGCCGACTTTTTCCCACGTAATCCCATCTACTTCCTTCTTTCCCTCTTCTTTGAGATATTCGAAAAGAGACGGATTGGTACACAGAGAATGGATAGCGTCAGCCATCGCATGAATATCCCAATAGTCCGTTTTTATCACCTTATCAAGAATCTCGCCACATCCAGACTGCTTAGAAATAATGGAAGGTGTTCCACACTGCATAGCTTCCAGCGGAGCGATACCGAAAGGTTCAGAGACAGACGGCATGACAAATACATCACTGTTCTTATAAACCTCATATACCTGCCTGCCTTTCATGAAGCCCGGGAAGTGGAATCGATCGGCAATACCACGTTCAGCAACCAAGTTAATCATGGCATTCAACATATCGCCCGACCCCGCCATTACAAAACGAATATTACGAGTACGCTGCAATACAAGCGCAGCAGCTTCTACAAAATATTCCGGTCCTTTCTGCATCGTAATACGTCCGAGGAAAGTGACCACCTTTTCTTTTGAGTGATCGGGACGCGGAATATCCAGCAGTTCCTGCGACAATGGATAAACAGCATTATGCATTGCAAATACCTTTCTGGGGTCCTGATGATACTCATTAATAACAGTGCGACGAGTAAGCTCGGATACGCACATGATACAATCGGCATGATCCATACCATTCTTCTCAATCGAATAAACAGTAGGATTGACTTTGCCACGAGAACGGTCAAAATCCGTAGCATGCACATGGATGCAAAGCGGCTTTCCGCTAACCATTTTGGCATGTACTCCGGCAGGGTAAGTCAGCCAGTCATGCGCATGAATGATATCAAACTCCTGCTGACGGGCTACTACTCCGGCAATGATCGAGAAATTATTAATTTCTTCGTGCAAGTTCCCGGGATAACCACCTGCAAATTCCATACATCCCAAATCATTCACATGCATATAAGAAAAATCAGCATAGATATGATCGCGGAAAGAGTAATATTCTTCCGGTGTCATTTCCAACAAACGTGATTTCAAGTAGTCATAGTGGACATCACGCCACACGATGGGTACTTGATTCATACCGATTATTTTCAAGAACTTCTCTTCTTCGCCGCTAGGTTTAGGCATACAGAAAATCGTCTCCATATCACCTTGCAGACTCAATCCTTTAGTTATTCCATAAGAAGCAACCGCAAGACCACCATATATTTTGGGAGGGAATTCCCATCCAAACATTAAAACTTTCATCTTCGTTCCTCCTTTTTTAATAATACTTAGACAGTAGCTTTAAGACACGCAGTATTTCTGCTACATTCATCGCGAACGATACTGCGCCACGTCCTTTGAAAGGCGGGTTCCCATCAAACAATTCGGGAATGGAACCAACACAGTGGTTTGTCATCTCATCATCATAACTAATCAGCTGACGTTCAACGAATGACAAGCCGCTCATCTTATAAATTCGAAGATAAGCTTCCAGATAGAATCCCATCAACCAAGGCCAAGCAGTACCCTGATGATAAGCATAATCCCGTTGTATCTGCGGACCTACATAGTTCGGATTATATCCACCGCTCTTCGGACTCAACGAACGAATTCCTTTCGGAGTGAGCAGCTCTTTGGTCACAATATCGAGCACCTGTTTCTTTTGCGCACGATCCAAAGGAGAATAATCAAACGCTACGGTAAATATCATATTAGGACGTACACTCCAGTCCATCATATTACCGTCTACGTAATCAAGCAAATAACCATATTCATTACGGAATACCTCGACAAAAGATTTTCCTGTCACTTCTGCCTGTGCATCAAGTTCATCTGCCAAGTACACGTCACCACCTTCACGCACCAAATCAGCGATAAAACGCAGTGCATTATACCATAACGCATTAAATTCAACAATATATCCAGTACGAGGAATCACCGGATGCCCGTTCACAGTAGAATTCATCCATGTAATCGCTTTATCCGTACCATTGGCAAAAAGTAATCCATTGTCATGCAAGAAAAGATTCTCATGTCTTCGCTGACGGATAAACTCCATAATATCTTTCAGAAGCTCTCCATATTTCTGACGGCATTGTTCGCGGGAAGTCTCTTTGGCATATTGCTGCATAGCCCAGACAGCCCAAAGCAAAACGTCAGGATGCTCCATCTCATAAATTTTGTATCCTACAGGTTCTTCATTAATAAAATTACGAATCGCCTTTTCCGCCGTTTTCATCACATCCTCAAACTGGTCGATCTCATCAAGCGCAAGCGTCAGTCCAGGCAAGGCGATAAACATATCACGAGCACGGCATTTAAACCACGGATAACCGGCAAGAATATAATGTTCGTCTTCCTGTTGGTTATGGAACTGATGAGCGGAATTTTTCAGACAGTGGTAAAAGCTATCACGTGGGGTACGATCAGCTACTTCAGCCTCAAATGTTTGTTTCAGTCTACGAGGAGTTACTTCTGAAGTTCCGGCAGAGAATACAATACTCTCTCCTTTCTTTATATCCACTTCGAAATAGCCGGGAACATAAAGGTCTTCATTGAAGTCATATCCACGTTCCTGTTCTTTCGGGTATTCAATCCCCCGATACCAGTCGGGCGTGAAATGAAACTCACACTTCTTATTCAACTGCATATAAAGTTCCGGATAACCGGGATACATACAGGTTTTAATACCATTTTCCACCAGTTGATACTCGCGGCTTGCCTGCGGGTTTTCGTGAGTGTACTCACGTACACTTCTGAAAGCAAGGAACGGCCGGAAGCGCAGGGTTGTAGCCGAATGCGCATCAAGTAAAGTATAACGAATCAGGATTCTATTTTCATGATGTACAAAGATTTTTTCTTTGCGGAGGACTACACCTCCGACACGGTAAGTCGTTGCCGGGATATGCTCACAGTCAAACTCGCGGATATACTTGTGTCCGTTAGGACTAAAGTTGTTTCCCTGATATTTGTGCAACCCCAAGTTAAACTCCGCACCGTGTTGAATTACCGTTTCATCAAGAGAAGATAGCAGCACATGATTTTCATCGTCGAGATTGGGAACTGGAATTACCAACAGGCCGTGATATTTGCGTGTGTTACAATCAACAATCGTCGTACAATGATAAGCTCCTGCTTTGTTCGTCCGGAGGATTTCTCTCTGAAGAGATTCTTCCAGATTCGTCATGAGGGTCTTGTCAAATCGTAAATAACTCATAGTTGTGCATTATTAAAGGTTAATTATTGGTCATTATATCGTATATCTATTTATTGTTACATACCGTATATATTGGCTGTAGCAGCATATACAATAGGTATAACGCCCAAATGTACAAATTATAGATAAAAACAAAAATAAAAAGGCTTTTTATTTTCAGATTTTGTGCAAATATTCGTAGTATTGCGTAAAATATCTAAAGAAAAGAATGTCATGAAGCAAGATATTCAGCATATCATGCTGGCTGCAGCAAAGCCTTTGTTCCTTATTTTTATTCTCTATATACTCAAGATTATGGAAGTCGGAATGGACTGGGACTTCTCTCGCTTGGGGGTATATCCTATGGAGAAACGGGGACTGACCGGCATTTTAACCCATCCGCTGATACACAGCGGGTTCAGTCATTTATTAGCAAATACAATCCCTTTATTCTTCTTGTCATGGTGTCTTTTTTACTTTTACCGGGGAATAGCCGGTAAAATTTTTATTCTCATTTGGCTCGGAAGCGGACTACTTACTTTCCTGATCGGAAAACCGGGATGGCACATCGGTGCCAGCGGACTGATCTATGGCTTTGCCTTCTTTCTCTTTTTCAGTGGTATTCTCCGCAAATATGTTCCACTCATTGCCATCTCTTTACTTGTCACCTTTTTATATGGAGGAATTATATGGCATATGTTTCCTTATTTCTCCCCTACCAATATGTCGTGGGAAGGACATCTTAGCGGAGGAATTATGGGAACGCTCTGCGCTTTCGTTTTCGTAAATCACGGACCGCAACGGCCGGAACCTTTTGCAGATGAAACGGAAGAGGAAGAAAATACAGAAGAAGAAGCAACAACTGCAGCAGCAGCAGAAGAAGAAGAAGAAACGCTATAAATGCCAACTCATGTCACCCATATTGGCACAACCGATACAATAGTTTTCAATTTAACAAGAAGGATTAAGCCAGATCAAGACCGATGCAACGCTTCAATCAATAACGTTATATTGGCCGTAAACAACCTTACAGAAATAGCCAATAAGATGATACCAAAAAACTTACGAATAATATAGATACCACCTTTTCCCAGGAAACGTTCTACACGACCAGTCATACTCACTACAAAGTAAACCCAGATCATGTTCAATACTAAAGCTATAATGATATTAACACTGGCATATTCCGCCCGAAGAGAAAGCAAAGTAGTAAAAGCTCCGGCACCTGCCAACAAAGGAAAGACAAGCGGCACCAAAGTAGCTTCTTTGATAGGACCCTGATTTTTGAAAATCTCAATATCCAAAATCATCTCCAAAGACATGAGGAAGATAACAAACGCACCGGCAACTGCAAACGATTCGATATCTACATGGAAGAGTTTCAGCATCATATCTCCCGCATAGAAAAATCCGATCAGCAAAACAAAAGAGATGACGGTAGCTTTCATTGCATTCACATCTTTCCCCTTTTCTTTCAGGTTAATTATAATAGGTATAGAGCCGATAATGTCTATCACGGCAAAAAGTACGATAAACGCACTAACCATCTGTTGCCAATTGAAGCCTGCAAACATAATTTCCTCCTTTTTTTCTGCAAATATACTCTATTTTTATA
>ENA-OPRK01000817-OPRK01000817.1-human-gut-metagenome-genome-assembly--contig:-NODE-817-length-14856-cov-2.330451_pt1 | contig 14856 bp, 20 predicted proteins | sample MGYA00241793_ERZ501877 | MGnify/ENA primary metagenome ERZ501877 (study PRJEB25962, sample SAMEA1966253) | human gut metagenome | biome: human gut; feature: human-associated habitat; material: faeces... | reverse complement strand
ACCTGGTCGCCTTAAAAATAGCACACCTAACAGAACTCGGATACGATTTGCGGCCGGTGAATCATAGAAGTGATTTTTTAAGGTAGTGGCGAAAGTGCTGCTAGGAAGGGGTTTCTCCATGAAGTACAAGTTGTACCGTTCTTTTGGAAATCTAGATAAAGATGTTCGTAGGCATGAGCTAGTTGCTGTGGAGTATGGTACGAATCTGGAAGCAGTGACGGATGCCCTTATTCATGCGGTATCCGATGATCTGGCAGGAACACCTGAATACGCGAGTTATAAAACCGCTGCTTTTGCACCAGCTCCAGTCAAGGAGTTTCGTCGTGTTCGGAGGTACGACTATGAAATGACAGGAATTGTATATCCACCTTATGCGGACAAAAACATCCTGATTGACTACGGTATTATTGAGGAAAGCGAACTCGAGAAATAATATTGCACCCAATTTCAAGTGCCGTTTTGCGTTAAAAAGCGAGAATCCAAGGAGGCGTCTTACCATGAAGCAAAGGTTCTATTTCGCAATTGACCTAAAGAGCTTTTATGCCTCCGTCGAATGCCGGGAGAGCGGTCTCGATCCTCTGGACAACAACTTGGTCGTTGCCGACGAGAGCCGTACCGATAAGACCATCTGCCTTGCCGTTACTCCGTCCTTAAAGGCCTATGGAATCTCTGGTCGTGCTTGGCTATTTGAGGTAGTCCAGCGGGTTAAGGAGGCCAACCGTGGCCGGCTTTACGATGCGCCAGGGCAACGATTTTCTGGCAAGTCTTGCTTTTTCTCTATTAAATGCCACACCGAGGCTGGAGATTGACTATCTAATTGCACCACCGCGTATGGCCTACTATATGGAATACAGCATACGCATCTACAGCATCTATCTGAAGTACATTGCTCCAGAGGATAGTCTCTAGACCGAAGATAAGCGTTACTTTCTTTATTCCTGATGAGAAAAAGACTGGTGGTTCTTATACCACCCTTACCGGCAACCTAAAACGGGTTGACCTCTATGAGCGTCTCCTGGTACTGACAGATGGAAAAAAGATCCCGCTGGATGAAATTGCCGATATAAAAGGAGCCTGCTTTTATGGTGTTTTTTAGTTGCCACATCCTTTGCACCTATGAAGTCCTAATATCTTGAGCTGCGCTTCAAAGAGCACTAGGCAGCAGAACTTACTCTCGAACCTCGGCGGACGATTGTCTTTCAATAGGCTTATTCAGAAGGCTCATATATAACAGCGGGTAGAGGTTTCCCTGTTCGTCGAGGTTTGTCCTTTTGTAAACCTGAAAGCCCATGTGTTCATAGAATCCCTTGGCCTGCGGATTTTGCTCATTCACAGCCACCCGCTCTACGGTATAGGTTTTAATCCCATATTGGAGCAGGCGTTTTCCGAGACCCTTTCCTCTTTCTTCCGGGGAAATGAACAGCATTTCCAATGTGCCGTCCTCAATTCCCATGAAAGCTACGGGGCAGCCCATATCATTTTTTGCGATCATCAGATGAGCAATTCCCATGAGCGCCTGTGGGACATATTCCTTGATGTGTTTGATCTCACTATCCGACAGGAACAGGTGTGTCGCCCTGACAGAGCTTTCCCATACTGTAAGCAGCTGGTTTATGATATTTGGTGTTCTCTTTTTTATTTCTACTTCAATAATTTTCATTGTTTCTCCTTTGTGGTGTACGAAACACCAAAAAGTCTGATTCGTATGCTATTTGCATCAGCTACTGTTTTTCCGTTTATTCAACAGGTATAGGACAAGTTCACTTCATGTCCATATGACATGGAGGACTCGCACCAAGGGCTTTGTTTCACCAGGATAGTGTATATTCTAAGACATGGCTTAGCAGCTTGCGCGGTTCCACGCCAAATTTATCTGCCAGTGCAACTGTTGCGGCATCAATCAAATTAAGATTCTCTTTTTCCACCTTCTCCAGTTCCTTTTGGTCAAGGATTAAGTATTCAGATACTCCATTCGGCTGTGCTCCCATTTTTTCAAATAACTTCTGACTTGCGTGGTTACCTGGGTCGATCCGTACTCTGAATTGCCGGACCCCAAGACGAGTGACCATGGCGTCAAGCATTGCCGAAATTGCAATACGACCTAAGCCGTGATTAGTCCATTTTTTGTACAGCTCAATTGCTATCTCCCAAGGCTCTTGGGCTGTATTTTTGATCCCGCAATATCCGATGTACTGGTCATCCAGAATAATGGAAAGCATGAGGGACTTTTCGCCGCAATGGTCCTTCCAGAGCGCATTGCGGTAGGATTCTTCGTTCAGTATATCCCTTATATATGAATTCTCTTCCTGAAGGGATATAAAGCAATCTCGATCATCATCCTCAATCTGCCGGAGAACAATATTATAATCTGGGCATTTAATAGGCCCTGCTTCCCAAAATCTGGCCTTCACTTGTTTACCCACTACATCTGCCACAGCAAAATCCACCAGAGTTCCCGCCAAGGATGGATCTGTTTGTTTTCTGAGAATAGCAATTGCTTCTTTTTTCTTCTCCTCGAATGACTTACCATCATCTGCGTCAAGGAGCTGCAGAACTTCCTGTACAGTGGATTCCAGGCTGCTCTTCATCAAAGTTTTGGTAACTGACCGGCGGTTCAAATGCAAACACTCCCTCAACTTACTACATATTCTTCACAGGTGTTGATCTCTTGAAGACATCCATACACGTTAACTTTCTTTGCTAAAAATAAGTTTATTCTCAATGACTTCAAAGTGCAGCTTATCTCCATCGGCTATATCTAACAAATTTCTGCCCCACTTCGGAATACATATCTGTCCATCACTAAAAACAGTCACGGTATCTGTGCGTAAACTCTCTCGTGTTACACCTGGGATTAAGCCTTTATCTATGGAATGGTAAATCGTCTGTATCGATATAGAACCCGTCTCATACTCTCGCAACTCATCAACAATTTTTTCTGGACTTAGCTTTCTATTTAGGATAAGACTTGCGATATGTTCGGCAAGTTGAGGGTTAAGCGATAATATAGCTTCTGGCCCTTTTTCAGACAAATGTTGTTGATATGCTTCGTCGGCACAATTAGGGTCATAGCTCCCGTTTACGCTTCCACGCTTAATTTCTCTGTAAATAGTAGAAACATGGGTATTCAATGCCTGTGCAATTTCTGGTTTTTTGCATCCTGCGTCCAACATTTCTCTGAGTTGTTTTCTTTGTTCAAGCGTTAAATGATTGAATGTTCGTTCCATGCTTATAATCCACCTTCATAGACTGGATAGACAAATAATCCTTCCAAAAGTCTCTTTAACAATTATAAGGCGGAAATGAGAAATATCAAGGATAAATGCGACTTCATACTAAAGGCGCACTTATTCACCACCAGTTAAAGCTGGGGGAGCTACTGCCTAGATTCCAAAACTTGAACTTAATCTATTGTTCCTCATCCAATGCCATGCCCTGGTGTTGTGAATGAGGATTTCTTTTTTTACAAAAGTTGTTCTTTAGAATTATGACTCGTTCTTTGGCTTCTGTATGAAAGCGGCCATCTCAACTATACTATCTTTAGAGCAAAATTAAGTTCTAAAGGAGGAGGCGGAAGGGTGGACGCAAAGGCAGTTGGACAACGCATAAAAGCTGCAAGGGAGAAAAAGAGTATGACACAAGAAGACCTTGCTGCTCGTATCAACATCAGCCCAACTCATGTAAGCGTCATTGAGCGCGGTACGAAGATTCCGAGGATAGATACATTTGTTGCAATTGCGAATGTGCTTGAAGTGTCTGCGGATGAGCTGCTGGTGGATGTGGTGAATTGTGCGGCAAATGGAGTCGCTTCAAATCTTTCTGCCGCCATTGAGGTTCTCCCTCATGAAGAAAAAATGCGCGTTTTGAAAGTTGTGGCTGCGTTGATAGGTAGGTGAGTGTGGAAGAGCTTGTGGCTTCTTCCACACTTTTTTGTTCTCCGTCAAGATTTGCGCTTTTTCGATATTCTTTTGATGCTATACTTGCGCTAAAGAACTAATCAGAAGTCTAAAGACGGAGGAGTTAGTATGAGAAACTTTGATGAAATCCTTGCTAAGATTGCCCGCGACAATGGAACGACACCTGAGGATGTGCTTCACGAAATGCAGGTGGCAGTTGATGATGCCTATGACCACCACGACCAAGAAGCTCAACAATTGTGGGACAAAATGACCTTTAAGGGGGATAGACCGACGCCGGAAGAGTTTATCTTTCAGGTGGCAATGATGCTGGATGAAGGCAATGTCATACTACAATAAAGCAAAGGCTCCTCTGCAAGTTGCAGGGGAGCTTTTGTCTCAAACTATCGCCTTATTCAGATCGGCCATGCTCTTGAGCCCGTATTCTTCCTCAAGGATCGCAAGCATCTCATTCAGGTTTGCCATCGGTGCCCCCTCTGTTCAGTGCAATAGTATCACCTTCCACAGCATTTCTTATATTTTTTGCCGCTGCCACAGGGACATGGTTCATTGCGGCCGATTTTTCTGCTGTGCCGTATGCCATCAACCATTCTGGGCATGAGGTTTGCCATTTCATCGGGGGCATGCCCATTATTTGACCATAAGCGTGTCGAGTTGGACATCTGAACGAGTAACTGAGCGAGCGGTTCAAACTGAGAATCTGTGATAGAGATACCGAACTCATCCAGCACGTCAACGGCAGCCTGTATCCCGGCTTCCACTACAAAAGCGAAGTGAATCTCTCCGAGGATCTCAAGTGCCGTTGCTTCATTAACATGAAGATGATTGATCAGGTAACGCTTTACTCCCTCTGTCTGATGTGTGTGCTCAAAGAAGTACCAGTCCGCATATTTGAGGAAATCCGTTTTATCTGGAAGAAAGCGCGGTTTATTACCAACCTGGCGGAGCAGATCCTGGACATCGGAGAAGTTGTTTTCATCAAATTCGATACTGACAATGTAGTCTTTCCAAAAGCAATACGGAGCGCCGACTTCGATATATCGGGGAAGTACGGCACAGACTTCGTCAATGCTTGTTTGCTGCTCGTTTTGCAGATTATAGATTTCAACAAAATCAGTCTTAGCAATCACTCCATAAAGATTGACCGCAGCCAAAGCATACGTATGGAGCTCGTTATAGTATTGTCTGCGATGAAGAAAGCCTCCTGATATAAGTTCGGAAAATAGTGCCTTGATTTCGCCTGTCATATAAATGATTTGCTCATATGAGTTTGGCTCCTGGACAAGGTAACAAAGTTCCTTCAGCAACATGAAATTGTCAGGCAAGCTCCCATTCAATGTCACGGATTCTTTTTCATACGCTGCCTGAAATAACGTCCAGGTTTCATCATCGATAACATACAACAATTCCTCAAGACGCTCCGGTACCAGCAAAGCTGAAAAGACGGAAGAAACCAGGGCCTCCTTGCGCATCGTACTTGAGCCTTTCACATAGAATCCTCTTGCTATTTTCCGCAATTCAATTACGGTTTTCTTGGAGAGAACCTTGGATAATGAAATTTTCTCACATAATGATGATGCCATTTCTACTCCCTCCGCTCATGTGCCCAGTTACAGTTTTACTTATATTTTAACAAAATCGTCGTCGTAGCGTCAATGATCCGATTCTATGCCGTTTTCGGTGAAATGAAATTAGAGCAAAGGGAAAGCGTGCAAAATCTAGGATGTGCCGCTGAGCCAAGTCATTCCTGGAGAGCCACCTATATGCCTCAGTCATCTGCTTTTTGAAAATGGCTCAGATGGAAATTCGCAAATGCTTCAAGAATCCTTCAATATTGGAGGCTGTGGCTCCAGACGCATCCGTTAGCAGGCCATCATCTGTCAAAATCGGTGTATCCAGGAGTGTTTTGATGGAAACGGCGACGCTGGCACAGGATGCAATCACCCGTTTGGACTCCAGGGTGTACTGGCTGTAGTCGTTACCTTCCACAGAAAAAATATCCTCCATTCTATACACGAGTGGCAGGAAGCAGGCATCCAGTCGCGCCAACAGGTTATAAAAAACACAGGTTCTTCGACGGATCGTGTCACATTGGTGTGATGCGGTATCCAGTTGGGCGGCAACTTGCTGCGCTTCCGCCTTGTTGGTGCGGGCCTTTTCCAACTCTTTTTTTGCAGCGTGCCCCGCAACAAATCCCATGACCAGCAGGGCGGGTCCTGCCACAAGACCGCCAAGGACAACCGTACCGCCCGCCATCCCAAGACCGCCTGCCGCTAGGGAACCCCCACCAAAAAAGGCCAGGGTCGCATTGGTCGCGGCAGCACCGCTTAGGCTGGCAATTGCTGTGCCGGTGGATGCGACAGCAAGGGCCTGGGCGGCTCCGTATGCGCTGAAGGCAACCAAGGCGCCGCCCGCTGTTCCAGCCAAGGCGCCGCCGGCGAGGGAGCCGGCAAAAGTAACCATTGATTTCAGTTCAACAAAGTCCTGTTCATCAATATGCAACTTGCCGAGCTCATCCAAACCCTCGGAGTCCCGGAAATCCACATTCTTAATTTTCGAAAATGTATCCAAGAAGGCACTAATGCTGTGGTTGAGGACAAAGAGTTTTTCCTCTCCCAATTGGCGCAGCGCCTTTCCGCAAGCAAATCTCTGTGCATTTAACTGCGCTGTGGATGTTTCCACGATCTCGTTGGCACTGCGATTGATCCGCTTTGCATGGCTGGCGTCCACTCCCGCTTTGATCGCCTTTCCTGCCCCGAGACCGCCCGTGGCCGCCGCAACACCAATAAATAATAAGGGCAATGGCATACGGTCACCTCCTTAAAGAGCAATCATATCTTTCACGTTGTCGAATATGACCCTTTCCCTTTGAGTCAGTTCAGACACGACCGGCTCAACTTTCAAGTACGGCCTGTCGGTGGCCTTGATCCACGTCAGCTCACGTTCAATGGCCATCACGGTCAACATGCTGCTCTCCATCTCTAGAAAAGTCGCCTTGTCCAGGTTCAGCTTCCTGACGATATACTTCAAAAGCCGACGCTCTGTGTCATTGTAGTTTTCGTCGCTGTACGCTACTGTCAGAAGATCCCACACCAGCAGCTTGGTTGAGATTGTCGCTTCCTCTGCTTTCACCGGGGCAAGCAGGGCAGCCTCCACGCAGTCCTGGATTACATCGTAGTGATCCTCGGGATCGATTACCTTTCCCATATCGGCCTGACACTCAGCGAGGAGAGATGCCTTCATCTCATCAAAATTGGAAATCAAATCCGCGCCAATTGCATCGAATTTTTCTTCTTCTCCATGATAGACCTCACCATCCGCAGCCATCAAGAAATAGATCACCTTGACAGCATTCCAGGCAGAGATGGCTGTGGGAACGACTTGCTCATGGTTTTGCTCAGCAGCTCTGTCTTTCCGCTGAAAGGCCGACCTGACTTGTTCCGATGCCTTTTCACCGAACTTTTTCAGATCCGGCATTTCTGCCTGTGCAGCCTTTGATCTTACGGCATCTGCGGCATCACGCAAAGAATCACTCATCTTTTTTTCCAAGTCCTTGATTGCCATTTCCACTTCTCCCATCACAACACAAGCGGTGTATCCGACTTCATCAGCGAGTCAAATTCCTGCTGATTGGTAAACTGCGGCTGTCTGCCCAGCACAGACTGGATCTTCATATTGCCCTGAATGACCATGTCTGAGTTGCCAGATGCAATTCCTGTATTGATAAAGTCAAAGCCTGCAACAAAAGTTTCTAGTTCTTCTGCCAGATAGTTGGAGACCTTTTCCTCCAGCTGCACCTTAAACTCCTGAAGCTGGGCCAGGAATATAGCGGTTTTTGCTTCCGATAGGAGCATTTTTTCATGGATAAGCTGAGTTTCCTTTTTTTCGTTGGAAACTTCCCGGACAATGGCGAGCGCAGATCGCCCGGCACCCACATAATTGAATCGCGTGACAAATTTTCCGGAAAACAGAACCCAGCTCCCTGCGGACAGGATTGCAGCATGTACCGCCGCATCCATGGTATCCGCCATGGTAAAGGTCATGGTGGAAATCGTCAGCATCCGATCTATGGTGCGGTTTTGGAATGGCGCGATTTTTCTCCAGTTCAGTTTGTCCGGCCCCTGAACATTTCCTGTGCAGATTAGTTCAGATGTCAGCTGACGAAGGAGGTAAAACCCTCTAACCACACACTCGTTGAGGAGCACAGGCAGAGTCTGTCGTCCCACTTGGCGGGCGACGCCCAGTTCCATGCGCAAGTCAAATTTAATGGGAATGAGCTTACCGTTCGTATCCCTCTGCCCGAGCAGGGTACCATTGAACAGTTTGGAGATCCAGACAGAACATACCCTATATCCGCTCCCGTCGCTTTTCTGGAACAGCGGAGTAGAGGAGAGTTCTTTTAAGAGAGATACCAGTGGGCCAGGCAAACCTGTGCCCAGGCTTCCCTTCAAAATGGAACCGGAAGACCCTGCCATGTCACTGACGAGATGGAAGGCCCAGTTGAGCACGCCAAACATGATTTTCTCAGGGACAGACCGGCCTATGAGCGCCAACCCGTCGTCAGAGAGGTTCACACCGTGGAACGCACCGGAGACGTCCGTTCCATATACTTTTCCCGTGAACTGCGTCAGTATGGAGCACACAAGTCCAACCGGCGTTGGGTGATGGGAAAAATCCCGCAAATGATGTTGGAGCCCACCACCAAACTGTGCAGTTGCCTTGTCCGCCGGAATGGGAAATGTATCCTCTAAATATTTGACCGCACCAGCCAAGGTATCTCCGCCATAGCCTTGGCTTTTTGCTACGTGCATTACAAACCGCTCTACTTTCTCATTTCCCCATCGGCCTGCCTCGTTCAAGGAAAATTCACCAACGAACAGGCTGTCGAGAAGTCCACAAAAAACCCCACTGCTGATAGCGAGGGCATAATCAACCCTGTCTGCCTGATTGGTGTAGCGTTCCAATTCGGCATCGACCTTTTTAAGTGCTGCATTGATGGCGTTGAGGTCAGAAGATTCTGGGGAGGCAGACACAGTCAGTTCTGCGTTGATCACCTCACTTTTATCCATTGTTTTTGCCTGGGGTTCCGCAGCATAGGTTCCGCTGACAATGTCCTGAAAGCGCTTGGATCTTGACCACTCATAACATTCGTATGCGCGGGTGGCTAATCTCGGATGGGTCTCATCCTGTGTCAGCATTAGTTCTATCAGTTTATTGGACTTGGAGTCGTTCACAAATGCATTCAGATCTATCGCCTGCTTGAGAAATTCTTCTCGGTTTACATGGGGGTAGCCATGTAATCTCAAAAGCAAATCGATCGTCTTATCCGGGGTTCCATCACAGAGGACGGAAGCCCGGTCTGCGGAAAGCTCACTGCATCTGTCCCAAAACAGCAAGGCTCGAACCAGTGAAGGCGTGAGATACTTCCGAACAGCCGGTATCTTAGCCAGAGGACTGTCCGCAATCCCGCCGACCAAGAGTCTCGCTATAGAGTGGTACAAATAGTGGTTGCAGGCGATGTGTCCGCACTCATGGGCCAGGACGCTGGCAATCAAATCAAGAGGAAGCTCATTGACAAGGCGAGAGGTCACACAGATATATGGTGCGGTATTTCCTCCGGTCCATGCGTTCAGCTGTTTTGATTTCACATAATAGATATCAGGGACACCAATATCAAGCTGCCCGCAAATGGGCGGAAGCAGCTGATAGACCTTCGGAAATTGCTTGTCACTGATTCGAATGGTAGTGGACAGAAGATCAATTTTTGCAGCTACTTCATCTACATTGGCGATGTACGCTTCACACAGGCCGACAAAACGCGGGAAGTGGTTCAGTGCTTCAAAGGCTTCCTGGTCTAATGTATGCCTGTACGACGAGGGTGGATATACCATAAGATCAGTCTCCTCTCTCTGACTGCTGCTGATCCGGTATAAACTCCACGATGTCATCCAGTTTGCAGTCCAGAGTTGTACATAGTTTTTCCAGTGTCGTAACCCGTACATCTTCATTCCGACCAAGTTTGGCCATGGCATTGGTGCTGAGTCCAGCAATGCGTGTCAATTCCGTTTTGCTCAAGTCTTTGTCGATAAGCATCTTCCAAAGTTTCTTATAGCTGATTGCCATTTTATAACTCCTGTCTCAGTAGAAAAATGATTAAGCTTCTTATACCAAATCATACTATAGCAGATAAAATAATTCAAGCAGATCTTGAGAAACTCAAAATCTGCTTGAATTGTTTTGGGCTGAGATATAACTACACAAATCAAGGGTTCTTCTGCGAACAGGAAGGCAGCCATCTCTTGGCCATGCGAAAGAAACCATAATTCTATTGGTTCATGTCCCATGCTCTCCCTTCAGTTCGCGCTTATACTTGTAATAGGTATTCCGGGCCAGACCGGTCAAGCGCATAATCTCGGCATCACTGAGATTACCGCCGAATTCCTTGGAGAGTTTTCTGACCACTTCTTTCGATTCAATGCTTTTCCTCGTGACGACGACACTGTTCTTCTGACGACCAATCTGCTTCCCATTCAGGCGTGCGGTTTCAATTCCTTCTCTGGTGCGCTGGTGCAGATCCTGGACTTCCTTTTCGGACTGCTCAAAGGCCAGTCGAATCTGCTCCTTGGCCAGTTCCAACAGGTAACGATTGACACCTTCCAAGATGTAGTCCACATTGCTGCCGGTCAGTTGAACGTTGTTTTCCAATGCCTTCTTATAGGTCTCAGTATTGATGTGGGGTTCTTTCAGGTAAACAAGGTTTACCCCTTTTTGATATAGCTCTTCATAGGCGGCAAACCTTTCTTTGGCATCTCCACTCATACGGGAAACACTGTCAAAGACGATCTCATCCCCAGGCTGGATCCTGCGCATCAGTTTCAGCCATTCCGGCCGATCCAGCCGCGTCCTGGTAAAGACCTCTTGCACAATAACGGCGTCAGGATAAGCCGCCTTGATATTTCGGATTTGCCTCTCGATGCTTTGCTTGGGTTTCGATGTCCGACAGTAGCCATACCGCATCTTTATCTACCTCCGTACAGCGTATTGTTGTTAAGACTCGATGGTCTCAATATAGACCATCGTTTTAACTAGTACTATGATTTACGCCAAGATCGATCTTTCAGCAACAAAGATTGAGACACTTCAAAGGCAGGTTTATTTTGATACTGTGAGGGAGCGATTCAACCAGCAGTTCAATGACAAACGCGTGTGGATGCAGTACGATTGGAGCAACGGTGAAGCACTTTTGGTGTTAATAGTAGTCTGATGTCGTTCAAGGAGGTATGCACTATGAACATGAAAGATGCATTCCGTTTTCAAAACAAACTCAAAAACCTGATGTGTGAGGCCACCAGCATCCTGCAGGACCGGCGCAACATTGTCAAAGTCAAAACCACCCATCTGCGCAGTAAGGTCATGTCGGATGCCCTGGATGCCGTGGTGGAGGAGACTGCGCCCAGCGAGTATGCCGGGCACGCCAACGAGGTGGCGGCCTTCATCATGCTTTTGATGGAGGAGCGGGAGAATCTGAGCAAAGCCATTCATGCGGCCAAGAGCGGACTGGATCTGGATATGGACAGCGAGGTCGGCCTGAACCGGCAGCGCCAGGAACTGGCCGAAGTTTTCCGGCATATGACCACGCTCCGCAACAGCGAAAAGACCATCGCCAGCGGCGGATCCGGATTCCGCTTCAATGGTGAGGGCAACCAGGTTTCTTATCGGTGTGACGCTACCCAGGTCACCACCATCGACTTCGACCGGAACAAGATCCGGGGCATGGCCACGGCGCTGAGCAAGAAGGCAGACGAGATCTCCATGGCCTTGGATAAGTGCCTGGTCAATACCGAGGTGGCCTACGAAGCTCCTTTTGATATCAACGACAGCTTCGAGGAGATCCTCAACGACTTCATTGAAAAGGCGGCAGTTGCATAACTTTCCGAACCACACTTTCGGGTGTGGTGGGCGTGGCAGAATGGATAGGTCGTGATGATCGGTTCAGGCGCAGATGAATTATGAGGCTGCGCAACTCCGGCAGATTACGGACAGCATTTGCATGAATGTGAAATGAGCTCATAACTCATGATGAAAGGAACGCCAGGCGTTTCCCTCCGCGTTCAGCGCATTGCCGCCATTTCTTCCACACGTTTACCCTTAAATGCAGAATTCAATCTTACGCTCCCTTGGTACACATAGTAATGATGTGAAAATCTTTTTTCAAGTCGCTTGCTCACCTGGGGCAGGGCAGTGGCCTGGTTGGGCCACTGCAGGACCGAGGATGGACAGGCGGATAAGGGTCTAAGCGGTTTTGAAGTTCTGCCATGCCCACTGCACCTGAAGAAATTCTCCGATAAAATGACCTGAGCAGCAGACGGCTGCCTGCTGCTCGAAAGAGACGATATGAGAAGTGGGGATGATGATTTCATTCATTGGCACCTGGAGCAAAGCGCTCAGTGCGTAGAGATTATCTACGCTGGGAAGACTCTGCCCGCGCTGCCATTTGTAGATGGCCTGCGGCTCCTCAAATCCGAAATAGTGCTGGAGATCTCGGACTGTCAGGCCGCGATCCTTTCGGAGCCGGCAAATATTCGCTCCGGTGGCCACAGGATCGATCACAGGAAACTGAATCATGGACATATGGATCGCCTCCATTCATCAGGATGATTTCCGCCGCAGCGGAGTATTTCAGAATACCCGATATATTTCGGAATGGCAAGCGATTTTGAACATTTGTAATGAGATTGTCATATAGGAGGCGTTCGTTGAAACAAACAGACTTTTATCAGGATATTGAGCGGTTCTCACTGCTGAATGCCTACTACGCATACATGGATACAGATGCGTATCTGGCTGACCAGCTTTTTATCAAGCACCAGGTGCGGGTCCATTTTCGAGAGGAATATGCGCGGGATGGTTTTCCATACCGGGTCATCTTCTGCCATGTACGAAAGCGGGATCAGGAGCGTTTCCTTGCGGCACTGAATGAATTACCAGGTAAAATGATGCTGCTCGGCTATACAGACTATCTGGATGCCTGCCATGCCATTTGGGGGAACCGAAAATCGCATAATGAGAAGGAAGTGACAGACTGTGATGCAGTTCGTACCACTGAACAAGCGTAGCAAGAAGGCGCAGCGGGAATTTTACGCCCAAAAGCGCGGCTCCTGGCATGGAGTGAACCCAATTTCCCGGACTGTACAGAGCAGGAAGGCTTATGACAGAGCAAGAGTTAAACAATCGGATTACCGAAATCCTGAAGGTATCTGAAAAAGATGCGCGGCTGTGTCAGACCTCGGGTGGACGTCGGACTGGCAGGCAATACCGGCGCATACAAAGGGTCAGACACGATGATCGACTTCTGTTTCTTATTCAACACAGCGGATATGCGCCAAACATAGGGTATATCATCGGAGATTATGAAGAGAAAACGACTCTGCTTCATTCCGGCCTTCACATCAAGTACATGAAATCCAGCAGTCGGCAGCAGTATCTGAAGCGGAGGGCGAATCGCAAGGTTCGTAAATATCACACTCTACCAAAGAAGGGCAACCAGTATCGCAAAGTGTTCGAATACTGGTGGACACTCTATTGAACAAGCAATGACACCGACAAAAATGATGGAGGCTCCCGAAGGCACGTTGAGCTGATAGCTGATTGCCAGCCCTATCAGACAGTCAGCCCAGCCGATGGCGATGCTAAGGAATATCATGCGCCGGAAACTGAACGTGAAAAGGTTGGCCGTCATTTGCGGGATGGTGAGCAGACTGATGGCTAGTACGATGCCCACCATGCGGAGCGTGGAGACGATGGTCATGGCGATGAGTGCCATCATGAAATACTCTATCAGGGTGACGGGCAGATGTTGTGAACGGGCGAAGATGCTGTCGAAGGCCACGCTTACTATCTGGCGGCAAAAAAAACTAAAGGTGGCGACCACAATGGCAGTAAGAATTCCCAGCAACCATAGATCGGCTGTCCCGATAGTCAAAATGCTTCCGAAAAGGAAAGAGGGCAGGTCGGGCATGAAGCCGGGTGTGAGGAAACAGCAGATGATGCCCACGCTCATGCCAAGCGTCCAGAATACGGCTATGGCCGAGTCTTCGCGCACATCGCTGCGTTTTGATAGCCACTCCACTCCGCAGGCGCTTAATACGGCAAACACCATGGCCGACAGAATGGGGTTGATGCCGCTGAACACCCCGATGCCGATGCCGCCGAACGACGCATGGGTGATACCGCCGCTGATGAAGACCAAGCGACGTGTCACAATGTAGGTGCCAATAATGCCGCAGAGAATACTGGCAAGCAGCGAACCCAGCAGGGCATTTTGAAAAAAAGCGTATTCGATGATGTTCATAAGAATGCGAAAACTTCGTCCTTGAGTTGGTTGGGGATATTAATGCCGCGCAGGGTCAGGCTGCGCGTCCATCCTTTCACCTCCTCAGGCTTCATCGTGTAGAGCACTTCCGAGAACTGTTCCACTTCCCTCTCACTGTAGGCATCGGCCGGGCGTCCGGCGAAAGCGTCGAGTTCTTCGTCGTTGTAGTATTCTATGTCCTTGACAGAGGCTTCCAACATACATTCCTGCTCACACTTGCTGTTCTCTCCGTTACATGTGGTACAGTCACCTTTCTTGACGACGATACATTCTTCATCGCCTTGGCTGTTGCAGTTACCGATCCAAGTGAAAAATCCGACAAGCAGACCGCCTGCAACGAGAGCCAATAACAGATAAATCATACTTCCTCAATGTTGAATTCCGCTTTGCGCAAATCATCCCAATAGTGGGGATAGGATTTGCTCACCACGCCCGGATTGTTGATTCTCAACCCGGGAAACCGACAGGCAGCCGGGGCAAAAGCCAATGCCATGCGATGGTCTTCGTAGGTGTCGATAGGTTGCAGAGAGGGCGTGCAGCGCTCTCCTTCCCAGCGCAGGGTGTTGT
>ENA-OPRK01000775-OPRK01000775.1-human-gut-metagenome-genome-assembly--contig:-NODE-775-length-15511-cov-7.018051_pt1 | contig 15511 bp, 11 predicted proteins | sample MGYA00241793_ERZ501877 | MGnify/ENA primary metagenome ERZ501877 (study PRJEB25962, sample SAMEA1966253) | human gut metagenome | biome: human gut; feature: human-associated habitat; material: faeces... | reverse complement strand
TCTGCTATACTAGGCACAATCATTATGGGCATCGGATCCTTTATCACCTGTCTAGCCACAACTGAAAGCGCCATTACCCTTGGCAACGGCATGCTCGTAGTGAGCATTATTATGATGGGATTTGGATACTCGAAATGGCAGCCGTAAAAAATTAATGTTTATATGAAATAAGAAAAAGCACTATCTACAAATAATAAGATAGTGCTTTTTTGACCCCATTGGGGATTATTTTATTTAACTTAAAAATTATTGATGCCGAATTTAAAGCAGCACATATTCAGTTTCCGTCCCCTAATGGGGATTATTTAATTTAACTTATGTATCGCCTATCCATAACTATGGATTTGTTTATTTGTTTCCGTCCCCACCAGGGGATTATTTAATTTAACTTGTACAAGCTCAGGGTGATAATATAGGCGTGTCTACTGCCTATGTGTTTCCGTCCCCTAATGGGGATTATTTAATTTAACTCCCTCGCCTAGTGTTCGCAAGTATCTATAGCGAAGCTTTATGGTTTCCGTCCCCTAATGGGGATTATTTTATTTAACTGTTATGAAAGAAATTATTCAATGCACATGTTACGCTTTTATGTTTCCGTCCCCTAATGGGGATTATTTAATTTAACACAAGGCTTTAAGACCAAACGTGAGGCTAAGGAATATGAGTTTCCGTCCCCATCAGGGGGTATTTAATTTAATCATTCACTAGCAAAATATGAATATATAACACGTACTGGAAAGTAGCTTCCGCCCCCTAATGGGGATTATTTAATTTAACAGGACGAAAACATGTTTTTCAATCCAGACAAAAAAGACCAAATGTTTCCGCCCCCAACAGGGGATCATTTAATTTAACGAGTAAACCAAAAGATGAGATTAGTAAATTATATGCAATTGCGTTTCCGTCCCCATCAGGGGATTATTTAATTTAACTATTACGTATTAAGGATATAATCTGTTTAATATCTTCATGATAGTTTCCGTCCCCATCAGGGGATTATTTAATTTAACGAGCCACTTATTCACATTGAACCTATTGACCCTAAAAAGCCGTTTCCGTCCCCATCAGGGGATTATTTAATTTAACGAAAGAAGGACAAGAGATGAAAGCAGACGATACTGTAACGTTTCCGTCCCCATCAGGGGATTATTTAATTTAACAAGACCACATTTGGTTATGAGCCAGCGGTGAAAGAGGTTAAAAGTTTCCGTCCCCATCAGGGGATTATTTAATTTAACTCTCTGTTAGATTGGTTGTACATGTCTTCTTTTACGGTAGCTGTAGTTTCCGTCCCCATCAGGGGATTATTTAATTTAACCATATATTGAAACATACTAAATACAGATGTATAAAACAATCGGTTTCCGTCCCCATCAGGGGATTATTTAATTTAACAAGTTAGATGAAAAAAATATGACTCTAACTCTTACTGTTCCTGGTTTCCGTCCCCATCAGGGGATTATTTAATTTAACTAGAGTAGTCCCCTTTAATAATGCTAGGCAACTCATCTGCACGTTTCCGTCCCCATCAGGGGATTATTTAATTTAACTTCAAAATTAATCTTTAATTAACGAAAGGCAAGCCAACAGGCGTTTCCGTCCCCATCAGGGGATTATTTAATTTAACGTATACACCAGGGCATTTAGATAGGTCTAAACTACCCCATTCATCGAGTTTCCGTCCCCATCAGGGGATTATTTAATTTAACTTTCCCATTTGCAAAAGACCGTTGTTAATTCCTTGCTTAATTCAGTTTCCGTCCCCATCAGGGGATTATTTAATTTAACTTCATACGCACGTTTGAACATGCGTGCAACAACATAAGCGAATGTTTCCGTCCCCATCAGGGGATTATTTAATTTAACAAAGAGCTTGTAATTTTAGATAAAAATTACACTAAAGATGATAGTTTCCGTCCCCATCAGGGGATTATTTAATTTAACCTCACAAGAAAAACATAATATATGTATCTATATCCTAAGAGAGTTTCCGTCCCCATCAGGGGATTATTTAATTTAACAATCGCGCATAGTGAAACTGATAGAAATGTATTCTATTTAGAAAGTTTCCGTCCCCATCAGGGGATTATTTAATTTAACCCTGTCTTTGGAACAGTAGATATTTACTGGTTCCAAAATACAAAAAACGGCGGAGATTACAAATTAATCCTAAAAGGCACTTTAGCATACTAAAATAACACCGTTAAACCGCACCACTATAACAACGGCGCAGATTTAGTTTCTCAGGAATTAAATTCTAGACCCATTATATCATATAGGGAAATAGATACTACAATAATAGAATCATCAATGCAAAACATCAAACCCTGAAATACTTTTACTAATATTAATGATTCTATTATTGTTAATTACACCTCTACATAGTAACAGTATTAATCGAGAGTAACTATTTATATTTAAAGTACAATGCAGTCTTGTTCCTTACGTTCTCCAATCCCCCAAGTATAGATATTTATAATGTCATCAAGGACATATACTCGTAGGGAATCTTCTAAAGGATTAATCATCTTGCTAGCACGCCGCATCATAGCATCATATTGCTTCCTATTAAGCAATGCTTCAAACGCAGACTTTTGGACACGAACGCCATAACGTTCCAAGCATTTAACAAGACGGTTACGCGTTTTGTTATCCACCACATCATAGATAACTAGGACGATAAACTTTTTCATATCAGTGAATCTCCAATGGCGTATACAAATCTACATCTTCGTGTATAATTGCACTAGCAAATTGCTTACACTGTTTATAGATAGATTCACGATAGCTTTTACGATCATCAATATATTGATTTTCAGAACGAATTTTCTTATTATAGGCCATTAAAAATGCCTTACGCCCCTCTGCTGTCAGGTAGCAACCTTTATCAGAATTATCAAATTCGGATAAATCTACCATATTACGGCTCACCATAGATAGCACCATAGAATCTATAATTGGCGCCCGCCATTCTTCAATTAAGTCAGATGCGAGGGCTGGATGACCTTTAGCTAGGCTATGCATAACTCCTACAAATGGATGAAGACCTGCATTAATAACACCAGCCAAGATTTCATTAAACAGCATGCTGTAACCTAATCCGAGCATAGCATTAAAAGGATCTCGAGGTGGTTGTTTTGTACGTTTTGTAAAAGCAAAGGCAGATGGCACAATTTTACCTAGTGCTTCAAAATAAAGACGACTTATCAGTCCTTCATAGCCCATGAGTTCAGATACACGCATACATTCACCAATATGGCTACGTACAGATTTAATATTCGCAATTTGCACATCTATATTGATATCCTCTTCTAGATTTCGTGCGTAGCGACGAAGAATAGTCAGCTGATTACGCACCTTTGCCCGAATAATTTTACGTGACATAGCCACTCTAAATGCATTATCATCTAACAAATCAAATTGCTTCTTATGTTTGTTAATGTCAATAGTATTAGTATTGATTATAGTACCAAAATACTTGCCATACCCAGATAGCCATGTAATAGGTACACCACGTTCAATAAAATCAGTTACCAATGAGCTTGTTATAGATACTGAGTCAAAAACAGTAATATCTTCAATTCGCTCTAAAGGAACCTCGAACAATACCTCATTATTACGACCAACTACAACATGACCACCGTCACGCTTGATAAACGATCCTGCTTCTGTAACATATAGGGATGACATATAGTCGCCTCCTTTTATACAAATGAATATGCTAAGGAATCAATTTTGGGTCTAAAGATGATAATCTATAAAATTATTCAGTTTAATGCGTTTTCACACTATTGAATTTGTTCTAACACATATGTATTGATGGTATCGTAAATTAGTTTATTCTGTTTTTCTTGTCCAGTAATAATAAAGAAGACATCCTTAATCTGATGTAAGAAAGATTGTAATGATTGAATATCTGCAGCACTACAAATATCTTGTTCTGTAAATACAACAACCTCATGAGCCATTTTATTGCGAATTTTTTTCTCAATTCTACGTATCTCTTTTAATTGCTTCAATAAAGATCTGTCAACTGTATCATAGTCTTCTAACATATGTAACATATGATAAAAAGATACTTGAAGTTCTTGTAGATATGGAGTATCAGAGTTCCCATGCCATGATTCATAAAGTTTAGGATACTGATTTTTAAACGCTACCATGTCAAGGCGCACTCCCTTAGATGTTTTTTTCTCAACTTGGCGCCAGTTTACACGGAACTCTTTAGTGAAGTAATAACGCATCAACTCATACATAAATGGAGTAGTTTTTAAAATAAAATCCTCAATTTGACCTTGTTTTAATCGCACTTCCATAAGCATTAAAAACTCATGCAACTTGCGTAGCACCTTATCGGTAAATATAGAAGATAAGTTTATAGGACCTACTTTACGAGACTTTTGTAAAGCACCATCATAATCTAAACCCAATCGCAATTGAGCATGTTCTAAGAATGGTAATACATCAATAACAACACCATCTTTAAAGGTTCTTTTATAGCCATGATAAAGACTTATAGCCTCTTTATATTTATAGCTATTAATAAGAGTATGGAGAGATTGTTTAAGATTGTTACGCTTAATATATCCCATCTGAGGTTCATGGCATCGATTTTCAGTGTCTTCTTGATCATCAAAGTTATTTTCAATAACGATTTCAATATCTTCGTCATCATTAACTGCTGGCTCAGAACGATTAGAACTACCTTGAGGACTATCAACTTGTATACCTCGTACCGCATCATGTTCCACGCTAAGATAAGACATAATTAACTTCATTTGAGGGGTACCAGAGCTTAAGTTAATCAATATCTCTGCATCAGGATACTCTGAAAGCAGCTCATAGAAATGGTCAACAAACGGTTGTAAAGTATCAATGCGATGTACATCTTCAAGACCTGTGTATACAAGCTTAATATCTAAATCAGCTTTCACATGTTTTAAAGCCTTAGAAAATCGACTGTCAGATGCTTCCTTTTGCTCCATATCCTTACTCAATACGAGGACTGCCATATCAGGGTTATAATGCCTTACGATATGAAGCATCCCTCCATCATAGCAACCACGAATAGGATCTGTATCCCCTACGGGGGTATAAAGAATTCTCATTGTACTACCTCACTTTGTACGCCACCCATGCCTAATGCGGTCTTAATTCCGAGCCCTGTGAATTGGCTATAGTAGGTCAATAGAGATAAGATGCGTTGCATCACTAAATTTCGCTTAAATTGCATAACAATCTCTCCGCGGAAACCACGGATTTTAACCCCTTCTAAACCATACATGCCCATACGCAAATTATAGTCGCGAATGAAAGCTGCCGATTCAAGCGCAGCTAATAAATCATCGGAATCTATCATTTCAAATGTAGTGAACTGGTTCCATTGGCGCAACAAATAGCGATAGATACGAAATGCTTCAGGGAATATTGTATATTGTTGGTCTACCTTAAAGCTTGTTGTAGTCACACACCGCAATTTAGCCTGCACATATTCTGCTTCACCACTCCAGAACTTGGACATTAAAGCTTCATAAGAGGTTTCCTCTAAGATAGTTCTATCCTGAATATAAATATGCCCTCGTTTTTGTTTCAGAAAAATCTTTTCAGGCATATCTAGTGCTGGTCGTAATATACGCTCAACAGCTTCTGCTGTTACAGCAGAAAGGCGCCAAATATATTGACCTTTTTCTTTATCAAAATAGATATATTGGCTATAAGGACGCAGGCCCGTTTCATGCAACTGACCTGCGTATTCTGTTCCCACTAACTCCATTAAGACGCCATGTAGTACACTACCTATGGACTGCACAATTTTAATCGATGGATCTGCTGTTATTCCTAACTCAATGGCCATAATTTCAACATTATCTGCCAATATGAATGCCCCCCATCTCATAATAATTGCCATTCCACTTTACTAATTTAATCGCTCGTGGTGCCATAAATTCATCTTTAGTAGCATGTTTAGCATCTTTGAAATTCATATCTAAAATAGCTCTAATAATATCAATTCCTGTTTTTTCGTCATCCGTAAAAGCAGCCATGATAATAGTCTTCTGAATAAATCCTGTATTACTGCCAATATAGGCATTAGCTGGCTCTAGAGCTTTAAAAATAGACGGACTAACTTTCTTAAATTTAGAAGATAATAATTTATGAGTAGCATCAAAATCTTCCTGTAAAATCGTTAACACTTGATCGATACTAGTAATCCCTATTTCTTTAGTCATAGCTGTATCAAGGGTTACTGTAAAGGAGAACTTCTGATTTGGTAAAATACACTCACGATGCACCGAAATAGCGTGAGTCCCATCTTCATCAAGACAAGAATCCTCTTTCTTTAATATCTCTGTTTTAATAGCCTCTATAGGCATAGCATCAGAAACAGAAATGCCTCGGAAAGCACTAGCTAAAATACCATTAACTCTCTTTTCTGAATTCCTGAATAGTACTTGTATATTACGATCAATCAACTTATTCACTTCTCGTAATACAGAACTAAATTCACGTTTACAACGCCTCTTATCATATTGGAAATCTCTATATTTATATAAAATTTCTTTCAGCTTTTGTTGTACCGTAGATCTAAATCTAGTATCTCTACGAAGCATATGCGAAATAATAGCACTATCAATAACGCCTTTAATCGAGCTACCAGGAATATAAACATCTCCATTAACACCACGAATCTGAGGAGTAATATCATTCAATGAGTTTTTACGCCCTTTATTATATATCGATGATTTCATAATTGAGCCAATAGCAGACCTTAATGTATCTTTTGTTAGTTGAGATGCACCAATAGCATTTTTAGCCCAATCATACATAGTTCGACCATTTGGCCTTATCATTTCATCCTGCATATATAATTCAAACTCTGCTAATTTATTATGACGTGCTAAAAAGCGAAACCACTCGTAGTTATTAAGTAAATATACTTCACCAGCATCGTAATTATACATATAATCCTTAGTCGTTAGCTTTTCAGGGCCACCAATATTGGTAGGGCTCACAATAGTGAGCAATAGTTGTGCATGATCTATACGATTACTCATAATCCACCCCAATCCATAAGCCCATACCATTACGATATACAGGATGAGGTAAACTATCCCCCGTAATAGTAAGCATTTGTCCTACTAACGCTTTTGGACAAACAGAGCCTTCTTTAACAACGTAATAGGAATTACGTTTCACTTGAGTCGTACTTCCTGCAGATCCCACAAAACCGCCACGCTTTTGTAATTTATAGGAACCTTGTTTTAAAGTAGCCACTTCATCACTAGTCGGAACACAGGCACTAATGCACATCATGTTTCCTTGCTTATTATGAATCAACGCATATAAAGCAGAAATATCTTTATAGATATCTTGAACTTCTAGTTTAATAGGATTGTCAGCTAACTCAAATTTCCCATAACCACCACTGCGTTTACCGCCAATACCAGATAGTCCTAAAACTTCAAATATGCCTTCAAATAACTCCCGGCTTGCATCGTCATTAAAACCAGCAATAAAGTATAACCCCGTATGTGACATGAATTGATAGTTGCCCACATAATATGGTCGGCTCATTTCTCCACGCATATTTACCTGCGCAGATGTTTGTTTAGCACCAAAGGTAGGCATATATTTTTGTGAAATATCGGCCTCTATATACTGACTAAAATTTTGTAGCTGTGATGCTCGGATATACTCAATCTTCTTAATCTTCTTTTGCTCTGTCGCTACACGTTTTGTCTCTGCGAAACTTGTAATAGGCAGCTCTTTTGAATCAATTTGCATGATAGGTGTAGGTACATACAATTGATATTCCCCATTATCTATGCAGTACGGAAACAAACTAGATAGTACAATATGTTGATCTTTTACAGAGTCGATAAAAGATTGTAATAAACCTGTATCATGGCAGATTTCATGACAACATGCACCAAATAGTGCATCAGAGCCTAATGTAAGAGAAATAGTTTCTAAACTACCGCCTTCTGAGGTATCCCCGAAATGTACCGGTGTAAGAAAACGCAATGGATATAGATAGTAGTTCATAATAACAACCTACTTTCTTAATATATCTAATAAATCCTGCGTATTAATAGCACTATTACCTACTGGCTTCACATCATCAATAGAAATATTTACACGACCGTAGCCGCGAGACCCATGACCACCCAAATAGTCGATACCTAGTAATGCAAGACCTTCTTGTAAAATCTTCATATCTTCAGTAACTTCGGCTTCATTTTCAATGTTATATGCGACTTTAAATGTAAATACAGTACCTGCTGGAACACGTTCAATTTGACGAGGGTTAGCACTACCATCAACACGATTAATGGTGTTTTCAAACTTGATTTCACCCATATAAGTATCTGTCTCTATATTAGCAAACAGTTGACGAGTTTCATCTGTGATAAATAAATCATAAAACTGTAAACGAGCTGGTTTTACAGGATTTACGGAGCCAAATAAACGTTTAATTTCTTCTTTATCCTCTTTAATATCATTCATTATATAATCGTTACAATGACTTTTAGCTAGTAGGGTACGTAATTTGCCTTTAATAGAACTACCAGGAATAATTGGCTCTTGAGTAACTACATCACGAATGAATGGTGTATCAACAGAGCCAATAGGTGCAAAATCATTACTAGCCCCAATATGCATACCCGTTTCTAGTTTAATAGTACCTGTAATTAGTAATTTACCACGTAAAGATTTTAATTTATCATTGCTCTCCATGTTAAGCTCCTCCTATTATCGGTTACCAAATGATGGACGATTATTTTGATTAGTATTAAATGCCGGTTCTGGTGATTGAGATAACTCTACAGAACGATATTTATAGAATGCTACTAAAGCCTCTACATATTTACATAGTAAATCAAAACGCTTAACATCTGTGCCAATATCTTCAATCATATTTAAAAGCTTACTAATATCAATCAATTGCTTTACTGGATAAACTTTTTTACCACGACCAACAGACTCTTCAATACGACCAGCTTGATACAAAAGTGTAGTTTTTAAAAAACGTACATCCATTGCAATATCATCAGGTAACTTATCAAAAGCTTTGCTTCTTCGTTGAGCAACACTCAGTTTATTTTTAATTGCTACTACACTAGATAAAATTTTACGTAATTGTGCATATTTTAATAAAAAAGCACTACCGCTTTTATTCTTATCTAACTTATTAATAACGGCCTCAGCCACCTTAACAAGGTCTAAACTCCAATTAAATGTATCTTGTGCCATATAGTTGTCCTCACTTCGTCTCACGCATATAGTAAACAATGAGGTTGCAAGCTGTTAATAATGCTTTACAATCTGCTTCTGTTTGAATCCAAGTATGAATTGCTGTAACAAAATTTTTATATGATCCATACGCAGGATCATGTTTCTTAGGTTCTAAACGGGCTAATAAATAAAGAATACGAGCTACATTAATATGCTTCCCCTGTACTCTATCATTTAAAATTCCTTGTAATAAGTCCATCAACTTATAAACTAAACCTTTCCCTAATTTCAGTTTTGATGGTTGAGCCTCATTAATCCCCGGAATAACAAACAATTGATCTAGTGTATAAAGTTTGTCTTCTATTACATTATCAATGAGCTCCTCCCACTTATACACATGACGACATATACGCTCTTCACCATTTGAATTTGTTTCAAACCCAAACAAGGCAATACTATCTTTGCCATCATTGTCTTTAGCAACACTTTCAAGTAGGCCCGTAATCGCTGCCATTTGGCTAATTGGATAGGATGGAGAGAATAGAGCTAGGCCAGCAGACATAGTAATTTTATTATCTGTAACCTCTGCCAGTTTTTCACGAATATCAATTGCCAATTCTAACAATTCGTCCCATGCACCAACAAGGAATACATCGTCACCACCGGAGTAAATAACGTGAGTTTTTCTAGTCGTAACTTTTTTATTAGCCCAAATAGTAAATGGTATAACAGATCTACCAAAACCTTGCACATCACCTTGAGCCATTTTATTAACGGCAACCTTAAAGAACATTGCCAAATCACGAGATAAGTCAGCATATCGTGATAAAGTACCATATTTAAATTTATCAGAGCCCTCAGAAATAAAGCCTCCGATAAAGGCAGCACCAAGGTTATCTACGTCTGCTCGCAATACACCAAGTCGCTTAATACCTTTATCATCCCCTAAGCCACTAGATGCGGCAAGTTCTTCGAATTCATAAACTTGACCATTATCCTTGCGTGCTACATAATCTGCTAACCAAATACGATTGAATACATTATGCCCTGTTTTAGCTGTATTCTTAGAGTAAATTCTAAAAATATCATGACCAGATTCAAACTTCTGTAATGATGCTTCAGGGACCACATAAAGATATAACTTCAAATTATCCGCATCACTATTCAAATTATTAACATATACTTCAACCTTAGGGATACTTTCACTATCATCACTCGTATTAAGGCTAGCTAATACAAAGACCGTATCTCGACTGTCAACAATCTGTTCCCCTAAGCGATACAAGCCATTACAAATTGGACACGCCTCAGCATCGGTATCCTTACCATAAGGCGATAATGTTGCTGTTGAAGTGTGACAAATGGAACATTCCCGCTCGCCATGAAGAACTGTATTATACGTACTATTTGGATTAAATAGATCTGTTAGGTGTTGTTCAGAATATCGTTTAGCCTTAGCCTCACTAACAGATTGGCTCACCTTACGGAATAATGTACGTTGCGATTGAATTAACTCGGCAGCTGTTGCTGTAGCGGAACCAAATGCTAAATACAATTTAGTACCAAATACGGTTAAGAACCATTCGTTAATGGATTTTTCCATAGATTCAATAGCAGTACAAGTTTTTGTTGTATTAGGAGCCAATACATAAAAATGACCGCCACCATTGTAAATAAGATTTGCCCGAGTTAACTGCAATGAATCTAATAGCTCATCTACAATTTGTTCCATCAAAATTTCTAAATAGAATGAGCGACCACGTAATGATTTCAATGCACCTTTAGACGGAATCGTATAAATAAAATTCTGAATGCCAGAAATATCTCCAGATATTAATCGAAACGCTGACATTTCACGGAACTTTTTAGAATTCTGATAACAGTATTCTTTATAATCAGTAATACCTTGATCCTCAAAATAATGCACCATACTATGTGCCACAGCTGCTGTTATCTTTGAGTGCATATACAAAGAAATATCATTGGCTTGATCTGTTGCCGTACTAGATGGCATATAGGACACAGTGTCTTCATAAATTCTCAACAACTCATTAACGGACATCTTATCTATTGGTTGTTGCTGAAAGTTCTGTACTAATACATCATATAGTGCCTTATATTTATCACTTGATGCACATATAGTTTTATCACTTTCAGGATAATTAAAATGGTCCGACACATCAATGCCACGTAGATAATACTGTAAGGGTTGAGTACTAGTTTTACCGCCAAATACCCGGAAGATTGATTGGAGCGGTAACTCTTTATCAAACTTCTGTGTAGAGGTATTTTCACCTTCCTCAAGATCTCGACGATCTACAGCTGCAGCAATATTATCCGCTTCGTACACAATGTATGCATAATCATCATTTTTTAGTTGAGCTGCACTAAGCTCTTTCCCGTGATGATACTTCAAACAATGAGTAATACTTTGCTTTAAGCCCATATCGGAAAAATAGGGCTCAATGAAAGCAGCGCCGCGCTTAGAATGTGCATCGGTTCCCTGATTAGCTCGATACACAACTTTGCCGATATCATGAAGCAATGCACCCTTTACCAGTGCATCCCATTTACCCATCACATCGCCTCCAAACTCTACTTAAGAAATAAAAAACCTGTTTTCTTCATTATATATTCATTTCTGATTAAAACCAATAGAAAAACCATCCTATTTATACAAAAAAGCCAGTATATTCACTAAAAAGAATATACTGGCTATATTTTTGTACTTATATGAGTTTTTAACATAAGAACCGGCCCCGTAAGGGGGATTATTTAATTTAACGTATTGGAGAATATACTTATAGAGTACAAATCACATGAATTGTTTCCGTCCCCATCAGGGGATTATTTAATTTAACCAGTTAGAAAAATACAAAGGACTTGTAGTAACAGAAGAAAACGTGATTCCGTCCCCTAATGGGGGTTATTTAATTTAATGATGAGCCTACTCAATTACAAATGGCTTTATTCACGTTCTTGTTTCCGTCCCCTAATGGAAATCATTTAATTTAACCGCAGTATATCAACAGCGATAAACAAATTTAAATTTCGTAAAGTTTCCATCCCTTAGGGGATTATTTAAATTAACAACCCAGCAAATCTATTACAAAACAAATCACAGATGCTTACGGTTTTCCGTATTCATCAGAGAATCACTTTAATAAATAACATCTGCTACCGATGGACAACGTATTCAAATTATGAATGTTTCTGCCCCCCTAATAGAGATCATTTAATTTAACAAGGAGAATAAGCATGAACAATGTTAATTTATTGGGTAATCTCTTTCCGTCCCCTAATGGTCTTGTATGTAAATTATACGCCGACCGTGTATATTTGTTTCCGTCCCCATCAGGGGATTATTTAATTTAACTAAGCATCAATCAATGGCGCAGCCCTCTCGATGTGTGGCTGTTTCCGTCCCCATCAGAGGCTCATTTAATTTAACATGTGGTAATAGTGGATAGTTACGCCGATGCATGGGATATAATGTTTCCGCCCCCATCGGGGGATTATTTAATTTGACAGCTTGTGAACTACCGTATGAAAGGCAATTGCTTTGAAATTGAGTTTCCATCCCCAGCAGGAGATTATTTAATTTAACAATGTCGTGAAGCAGATAGAATAGTAGAAATGAAGGCACATTAGTTTCCGTTCCCATCATGGAATTATTTAATTTAACTGTAATTAGGGTAATAATAGGAGGTGGTAGTAATGCTGAAAGTATGTTTCCGTCCCCCATCAGAGAATTATTTAATTTAACAATAGTGCAGAAAAAGATTTTGAACGATTAGAAGTATTAATTGGTGTTTCCGACCCCTAATGGGGATCATTTAATTTAACTAAAAGTTCCATACAATACATTCACCGCAGAGTTGGAACAAGTGTTTCCATCCCCTAATGGGGATCATTTAATTTAACTATATCACAGAAAGGACATCATATGGAATTCTTATTAGTTACTGTTTCCGTCCCCATCAGGGGATTATTTAATTTAACAGGAAGTTAGAAAAGGAGCGTGATGAACTACTAAAAGAAAATGAGTTTCCGTCCCCATCAGAGGATCATTTAATTTAACAATGGGTATTTAGCACTAATATTGAAAAGCCAGAAGTAAAGCTTCCGTCCCCATCAAGGGATGATTTAATTTAACACAATATCTGACGAATATTTGAATCAGTTCGCAAAGTACATGCAGTTTTCGTCCCCATTAAGGGATTATTTAATTTAACTATTACTCTATTATTCTACGTAGATTATATCACAAAAAGGATATCTTATAGGTTTCCGTCCCCTAATGGGGATTATTTAATTTAACCTCGTGAGTACTTTCAATAGTATCGCTTAACCTTTCAAAATTTTTCCGTCCCCTAATGGGGATCATTTAATTTAACAAGGTCTGCTAATTCTTCGGAATCAGCGTCCCATTGGTATTTTTTTCCGTCCCCTAATGGGGATTATTTAATTTAACACCTAGATACAAGTAAACTATCTGATGAGGAAAACCAACTGTTTCCGTCCCCTAATGGGGATTATTTAATTTAACAATTATATAACCATAGAGATAAGCACGAACACCTAGAACGTGTGTTTCCGTCCCCTAATGGGGATTATTTAATTTAACGTGTATACGGTAGACACCGCCATAAATACATATGTTTTTGAGAATGTTTCCGTCCCCTAATGGGGATTATTTAATTTAACGTAAGTACCAGCGACACCGACATTTTAGTAGGCGACCTCGCGTTTCCGTCCCCTAATGGGGATTATTTAATTTAACTCTTTTTAAATTTTATAATAGCCGTACTTGCTGAATGTACAGTTTCCGTCCCCTAATGGGGATTATTTAATTTAACCTAATTTAGCATTAACTGCTTTATCTACTGCTTGATCAATGGCGTTTCCGTCCCCTAATGGGGATTATTTAATTTAACAAGCCAGAATTGGAAGTTCTAACATTTAATTCAACAACAGAAAAGTTTCCGTCCCCTAATGGGGATTATTTAATTTAACGTCTTTTACTATCTTAAATATTCAAAGTTTTATTTATAAAGGTGTTTCCGTCCCCTAATGGGGATTATTTAATTTAACACGCTTAAAATCAGAAAGAGCAACAAAAACACGTTGCCACCAGGTTTCCGTCCCCTAATGGGGATTATTTAATTTAACGGAATTCATTAGGAGGAATTAATCATGACATGGATTGACGCAGGTTTCCGTCCCCTAATGGGGATTATTTAATTTAACGTTGGGAAAGCCACTGTGCGAATGGACATCGTATGGAAGAAGAGGTTTCCGTCCCCTAATGGGGATTATTTAATTTAACGAGCTGTTGCGTTGCAATCGATTGCTACTTTGTACTCGATGCGTTTCCGTCCCCTAATGGGGATTATTTAATTTAACTTAAACATGCGTATGAGTCATTGTCTTTAGTCAAGAGGGTGAGTTTCCGTCCCCTAATGGGGATTATTTAATTTAACATGAATTAAGTGTAAATGAAAGTAGCGAAAAAATCAAAGACGGCGTTTCCGTCCCCTAATGGGGATTATTTAATTTAACTATATAGTCTCCGCTATGAAGATAATTTATATTTTATGAATGATAGTTTCCGTCCCCTAATGGGGATTATTTAATTTAACTGTTATGTAAATAGTATACCATCGTAAATTCTCATAACTAAGTTTCCGTCCCCTAATGGGGATTATTTAATTTAACAAGGCAGATCTTATTAACGAAATTGAACTGTTAAAACCTCGTTTCCGTCCCCTAATGGGGATTATTTAATTTAACGGCAACCATGGAATTATCAGAAGTTTTAAACATTCTCAACCCGTTTCCGTCCCCTAATGGGGATTATTTAATTTAACGTTGGCGAAAAAAATCCGCGCTTAGTATTCGCTAGTATCTACACGTTTCCGTCCCCTAATGGGGATTATTTAATTTAACCCTGTCTTTGAAACAACAGATATTTACTGGTTCTAAAATACCAAAAACGGCGGAGATTGTAACTCCACCCCAGAAGGCACTTTAATGAGCTAAAATAATGTCGTTTAACCGCGCCACTATCACAACGGCGCAGATTTGGTTTTCAAAAGATTAAATCTAGGTCTATTATAGCATATCACTAGCATTAATGAAAAACATATGAAAATAGAGCCACCTTATATAAGGTAGCTCTATTGAGGTGCAATATTTAACTTATTTTCAATAGTTCATCTGCTCCCGCAGTTCTATTTATTTTCTTATACGCCTATCCTCCTTTTCCAGATTT